>PVBE012250771.1_pt1 | contig 93633 bp, 71 predicted proteins | sample 1631181 | NCBI WGS metagenome assembly PVBE01 (sample SAMN08397723, study PRJNA350692) | Marine metagenome, whole genome shotgun sequencing project. | isolation source: water | place: Pacific Ocean | collected 2012-04 | reverse complement strand
GGCGGTCCAGTCAGGCAGCATTGGGCGCGGGGAGAGGGACGGCGATGCCGGCGAGACGCCGGCGGTCCAGTCAGGCAGCATTGGGCGCGGGGAGAGGGACGGCGATGCCGGCGAGACGCCGGCAGTCCAGTTAGGCAGCATTGGGCGCGGGGAGAGGGACGGCGATGCCGGCGAGACGCCGGCAGTCCAGTTAGGCAGCATTGGGCGCGGGGAGAGGGACGGCGTTCTCATTGGCCGCTATCCGGGAGCGATGACGTAGGCCCGGACGCCGAAGGGTTCTATCGTGTCGCTGATGCGGTTCTGGTCGATGGGGACGGGCCGGTAGTCTATCCGTTCGAGGGCGTGTTCAGGAAGCCCCGCGATGTCCTGGAGGGTGAATGACACGGGGAGCGCCTTCCGCGTGTTGTTGACGGCCAGCAGCAGGTAGGTGTTGTCGGGCCTGCGGCGGAGCATGTGGGAGCAGTCGGGCACGGCATCGATCTCGATCATCTCCGCCTGCCCTTCCTCGCGCACCGTCTGGATCCGCTGCGGGAACTCCTTGAGATACTTAGCCGTCGCTGTGTCTCGGTTGCTTGTCACCTTCTCGTCGTGCCATTCGCCCAGGAGCCATGGCACCAGGGCCTTCACTTCGCGCATCACCGGGTAGACGACCCCGCGGCGGTAGTCGGGGGAGCACCGTCCGAGACGCCACGCGAGAATCCCCGTCGCGCCCTGAGTCAGTGGCGCGAACCAGCAGTAACGCATCTCGCCGCGAGTCGGCGCGCGCCAACCGGCCATGGCGTCGAAGATGCCGGGCATGTAGACGAACGAGGTCCGCCCGGTCGCTCGCACGGCATCGGCGGCGCGGACGCTGTCGTATGCGATATTGTAGAGGGGCGCTTCGAGGGGCTCGAATTCCTCGCGGGTGGGGTATTCATTCGGCACGTTGACATCGTACAGAGCCGCCAGACCCTCGTAGGTGGACCACCAGGCAATCGTGGGCATCACGTAACTGTCGGGATCGCGCGTCTTGATGGTGTCGTAGGTCCATCGCATGGTCTGCCCGATCCACTCCGCCAAGCCCGTGTCCTTGCCATCCTCCCAGTCCTCGTAGGCCTTGTACAGATGGTTCTCGATCTCATCGAAGGTCCAGTAGCCCAGCGTCTGGCGATGGTCGGCCGTGAAGGTCAGCATCTCATCGAGGAGCTTCTCCTTCGCCGCGATCTCCTCCGGCCGTGTCGGGATAGTCTTGTCGCCTTCCTTGCTGTAGAAGTCGATCAGGGGATAGTACGAGAGGGCCACGTCGTGGTCGCCGGCCCAGCCCGCGACTTCCTGAAGCCCGGCTTGCCGCGATTCCGCCGATTGATTCTGCCCCATCACGCCGACGATAGCCGCATTGCCACCCGCCTCCAGCCACTCCGCAACATCATCGACCGGGCGGTCGAACGTCCCCAGCGCGAAGAACGGCCTGCCCTGGAACACGAGCGGAGCGATGCGTCCGTTGGTCGTGTCGAACGTTGGCCCCAAGGCATCGGAGCGGGCCTCGGCCACGCGGAAGTCGTCGAACGTGCCCGCCGAGTAGTAGCCGCCGAACCCGATGTGCCCAGGGCCGGTCCGCCCACCCTCGATCTCCCAGTAATCGATGACCTTCTCATCCGCGATCCAGACCTGGTGGTGGTCGCGCACGAAGGCCACTTGCACCTGGTGGCTGTCTCCGGCCGAGCGTTGGGCGGCTACATCGGCGACCGCCAGAACCTGTCTGCCATAGCGCAGAATCACATCTCTCGAGCCGGACCAATCATGCGCCAGCTCAACGTGGTACGCGCCAGCCTGGTAACCTCCGGCAGCGGCCTGAGGGTCTTCGGCCCGGTAGCTGATGATTGCCGCGTGGGTTCGGTCGTTCATCGTGGATGGGCCAACTGTCAGGCTGACAGCCGCGTTCGCGATCCGCAGACCATCGACGTACACGCCGCAGTCGTGGGGCCGATTGGCCGAGCTGTAGCCGATCCATAGCTCGCCGCCTCGCCCGCCAATCAAGACATCAAGGGGCTGGCCGTCCTGGATCCCAACTCGTTTGCCCCACGCCTGACCGCCATCGGGCAGCGTGCCGAGATCGGGTGAGGCTTCGGTAAAGCGGGCGAAGTCGTCACTCGCGATGGTCTGCCCGATCTCGATGTCTTGTGCCCGCACGACGGGCGACATGGTGACGGACGCCAGAGCGACAACCAGCCAGAGCCTACGGGCCATTGGGGAATCCTCTCACGCAACGCGGGGCATGCAACTGTGCTGATTTGGGTAGTCGAAGGTCTGTGCGCGGGTAGGGCTGGAGGCGCCCCAATTCCGCACGCGGGACCGATCAGACCCGTTGGCGGACAGACTCGCGCGGCTTCCGCGGCTATGCGCCTACCATCAGCCGCACTGCGAGTATCCGCAGTCGCGGCAGGTGAGGCATCCGCTCTCCGGTGCCATCGCGCCGCCGCACTCAGGGCACGCGCCCGCGCCGGCGTTGGCGTGGTCGCCGAAGTCGATCGTCAACTGCTCGCCGTCAGGGGTGATCGCCCTCTCGATGGACTTCGCGATCGCGTCCGAGCACGACAGGATCTTCATGCCGCCACGCCCCCAGGCGGGCATGTGGCAGCTAATCCCGCGAAGCTGCTTCACAATCGCCTCGGGGTCTACGTGCGAGCGCAAGCTGAGCGAGATCAACCGGGCCAGCGCCTCGGCCTGACTCGCCGCGCACCCGCCCGCCTTGCCCATCTGCGCGAACAGCTCAAACGGCCCCTGCTCGTCGCTGTTGAGCGTCACGTAGAGTTTGCCGCATCCCGTCACCATCCCCCGCGTCTCGCCCGTGACCACGTCCGGCCGGTCCCGCGGGCCGCGGAACTGCGGCATCGGCGGCTCCTCGACGGCCTGCTGCTGTCCGCCGCTTCCGAGCGTCAGCACCTGCATGTCCAGGCATCCATCGCGGAAGATCGTCGTGCCCTTGCAGCCAAGCTCCTCGGCGAGCCGGTAGGCATTGGCCACGTCGTCCACGGTTGCCGAGTTCGGGAAGTTCACGGTCTTGCTCACCGCGTTGTCGGTGAATCTCTGGAACGCCGCCTGGATCCTCACGTGCCATGTCGGCTCGATATCATGAGCCGTGGCGAACAGCTTCCGCACCTCGGCCGGCACGTCGGTGATGTCTCGCACGGTACCGTGGGCGGCGATCTCTTTCATCAGTTCCGGCGTGTGGAACCCGCGCTCTTTGGCGATCTCCTCAAACAGCGGGTTGACCTCCAGCAGCTCGTCGTCGTCCATCACGTGCCGGGTGAATGCAACCGCAAACAGCGGCTCGATCCCGCTCGAGGCGCCAGCGATGATGCTGATGGTGCCGGTCGGGGCGATGGTCGTCGTCGTCGCGTGGCGCAGTCGGCGTCCGTCCTGCCCGTTGTAGATGCTGCCCACCCAGTTCGGGAACGCTCCGCGCGACTCGGCGAGTTGAGCCGACTCGTTGCGGGCCTCCTCGAGGATGAACTCCATCACGTTCTCGGCGACCGCGACCGCCTGGTCGGAGTCATACGCGACGCCCATCTTGATGAGCAACTCCGCGAAGCCCATCACGCCAAGCCCGATCTTCCGGTTCGATCGCGTTGTCTCCGCGATCTTCGGAAGCGGGAACTTGTTCATGTCGATGACATTGTCCAGGAACCGCACGGACGTCTGAACCGCGCCGCGCAGCTTGTCCCAGTCAATCGTCGCCGTCAGGTTTGGGCCGCGCGCCATCACCGCCAGGTTGATCGAACCCAGGTTGCACGACTCGTACGGAAGCAGCGGCTGCTCGCCGCACGGGTTTGTGCTCTCGATCTCGCCGGCGTGGGGCGTGGGGTTGTCGGCGTTGATGCGGTCGATGAAGATGATGCCTGGGTCGCCGCAGGCGTGGGCGGAGACGACCAGCCTGTCGAAAACCTCGCGCGCGTTCAGCTTGCCAACCGGCTTCTGGTCGCGCGGGTTGATGAGGTCGTAGTCGCGTCCGTCGCGCACGGCGCTCATGAATTCTTCGGTGATCGCAACCGAGATATTGAAGTTCTGCAGTCGCCCCGCGGAGTTTGACTTGCAGGCCATGAAGTCGAGGATATCGGGGTGGTCGATCCGGAGCACCGCCATGTTGGCGCCGCGCCGCGTCCCGCCCTGTTTGATGGCCTCGGTGGCGGAGTCAAACACGCTCATGAAGCTGACCGGCCCGCTCGACACGCCCTTGGTGGAGCTGACCACATCATCTTTCGGGCGCAGCCGGCTGAACGAGAAGCCCGTGCCGCCGCCGCTCTTGTGGATCAGCGCCGTGTTCTTCACCGCATCGAAGATGCTCTCCATGGAGTCCTCGATGGGGAGAACGAAGCACGCCGAGAGCTGCTGGAAAACGCGCCCGGCATTCATCAGCGTCGGCGAGTTCGGCATGAACTCGCGCCGCGCCATGATTCCGTAGAACTCTTCCGCCCGTTCGTCGACCTCGGCTTCGGTCGCGCCGTAGAGCCGGTCGGCCTCGGCGATGTTGGTCGCCACGCGTTTGAACAGGTCCTCAGGGGTCTCTTGGGGGGTGCCCTGCTCGTCTCGTACCAGATAACGGCGCTCTAGAACCGTGATTGCGTTGTCGCTGAGTTCGATGCCGAGGTGCTGCTGGGCCATTTATCGACCGACCTTTCTCGTTGAGGACCGCGAAAGTTGCTGTGACCTGTGGCAACCGGCGAGCGAGCGCTGACGGTAGTGCCGTCGACGGTGAGAATCAAGCCGCATCTAGGTGTGGCGGGCACTGACGACTAAGAAAAGGGGATGGCCTCGATCGGCGTCGAAGCGGGCTGTCCCAGGCCGGACAGGGGTGTCCAAGTTTGCCCGGTTAACGCTAGAGCGAGTTGGACTATATGCCGTTCTCAGAACGATGTCAAGTAGGCCTTTAGGCTGGCCTCTCGCTCTCTCGGATGGGCCCCGAACCGGCGTCCAGCATGGCATATTCTTCGCCGGGAGGACGGGGTGCCCCTTCCGGCGAATCCGACAATGATTCAGGCACCCGCATACCCCTGTTTGACCCCTGAGAGGGGCGCTATGAAAGCGATATGGCTGTATGGGCCTTCCGATGCGCGGCTCGTGGACACTGAAAAACCCCAAATAGATTCTGATTCAGTCATGGTGAAAGTCGAGAGTTGCGTCCTATGCGGGTCGGACGTGCATATCTGGGATGGCAGACACCCGCCGGTTGCCGGCGCCCCCTACCCCTGGACCTTCGGCCATGAGACCGCGGGCACGGTCGTTGAGGCCGGGGAGAATGTCACCGGTCTCGCGATTGGCGACCGGATCAGTTGGTGGTTGACTCACGGGACGCTCCGCGAGTATTGCGTCTTCAAGCCTTCGGAGATGGCGATCGGCAAGCTCGCGCCGCACGTGACGTGGGAAGAGGGCGCGAACATCCAGCTCCTGGCCGCCGTCATCCGCGGCGTGGCGAACTCAGAGCCGGCGCCCGGTCAGCGGGCCTTGGTCCTGGGATGCGGAGCGGTAGGGCTTTCGGTGATGCAACTGGCCCTCGCGATGGGTGTCGACGAGGTTGTCGCGGCCGAGTTGATTCCCTTCCGCCGCGAGATGGCTCTCAAGCTCGGCGCGTCCGCGACCGTTGACCCCGGCCAGCCGGGATGGGACTCAGACCTCGGCCCGTTCGACATCGTCTACGATTGCATGGATGAGGACCACGCGCCCGGACGCAACACGCTGAACACGGCCCTCGGCACGCTGGAGATTCAAGCCACGTGCGTCATCATCGGGATCAGCTCTCACGCGAAGCCGATCGACACCTCGCAGATCGTTCTGAAAGGCCTCACCATCATCGGGGCGCACAACCACAACATTGCCGAGTCCCGGCGGCTGATGGCGATGTGTTGCCAGTGGGTCGCCGATGGCACGGTCAAGGTCAGCGACTACGTCACGCATCGGTTTCCGATTGAGGAAACGCAGAAGGCAGTTGAGGCCGCCGCGTCTCAGGCCGATGGTCTCCTCAAGGTTGCCATTACCCTCGACTGATTCTCGCCGGAGCCAGAGATTCGAAGGAGCCTTGACATGGGCGACGCGATCAAGCCGCTGCCATACACGGACGACGAACTGCTAGGCGTCGCGGGGCCGAGACGGTTCTCCGGCGAGCACCTGAACGAGATCGCGTTTCCGCTGGGCGGGATCGGGACGGGGTGCGTGTCGCTGTCGGGGCGGGGGTCGCTGGTCGACTGGGAGATCTTCAACCGGCCGAACAAGGGGTACAGACCGCATTACACGTTCATGTCGCTCCACGTGCAGGAGGAGGGGGAGGAGCCGATCTTCCGGGTGCTGGAGGGCACGATCCCGCCATCGTATCAGGGGCGAATCCACAACCGCGCGAACTATGCTGGCTTTGGCTGGGGGCCGGCTCAGGAGGACGGCGGCGGGCTGGCGCGATTCCGCGAGTGCGAGTTTGTGGGGACCTTCCCGACCGCGGACGTGAACCTCAGCGACGACAGCGTGCCGGTCACGGCGAGGATCAGCGCCTGGAGCCCGTTCATCCCGCTGAACGATCGCGACTCGTCGTTCCCGGTGGCCGTGCTCGACATCACGCTGACCAACACGAGCGCGAAGCCCGTCAAGGCGACCACGGCGGTGAGCCTGCAGAACATCTGCGGCTACCCGGAGGCGGGTCAGGCCGTGAACCGGCTGGTCCGCGCGGACGACTACCGCGGGATCGCCATGAGCAGCAATAAACACGACGCGGAATCCCCCCGCCACGCAACGCTGGCGGTGCTGACGGACCATGAGGACATCACGTGGGAACTGGGCCGCGAGAGGGGCGCGTGGTTCACGCTGCTAGAGAATCTTGTCTTCAAGTTTGGCGAGTCGGGCCGGTTCAGCGAGGACGCGGAGGAGCATTCGCGCGAGGATGACACCCCTGTTTTCGCGTCGCTCGGGCTGATGGTCGACCTCGCCCCGGGCGAGGAGCGGACGGTGAGCTTCGCGCTGGCCTGGCACGTGCCGAACGCCGAGAAATACTGGGGTCCTCAAGACGATTGCTGCGACGGGCCATGCACGTGGAAGAACTACTACGCCAGCCAATGGGATAGCGCGGAAGCCGTCGCGGCCGAGGTCATTCGGCGGCGCGGCGAGCTGCTGACCGAGACGGTGCGTTTCCGCGATGAGCTATTCGCGTCGACGCTTCCCGGGCATGTGGTCGATGCGGTGAGCAGCCAGCTTGCCATCCTGCGCTCGCCGACGGTGATGAGGCTCCCCGACGGGACGATGTATGGCTGGGAGGGGTGCCACCCGGAGTCGGGGTGTTGTGAGGGCACGTGCACGCATGTCTGGAACTACGCGCAGAGCGTGGCCTACATCTTCCCGGCGATCGCGCGGGGGATGCGCGAGATGGATTTTGAGATGGACCTGCGCGAATCGGACGGGCACATGCAGTTTCGGATGTCGCTGCCGCCGGGGACGCCGGCGAATCACGAGTTCCACGCCGCGGCGGATGGGCAGATGGGCAACGTGTTGAGGGTGTACCGCGAGTGGCTGCAGCTTGGTGATGAGGAGTGGCTGGCGAAGCTCTGGCCGGGGGTGAAGAAAGCGCTGGAGTATGCGTGGGTGGAGTGGGACGCGGACAAGGACGGATTGCTCGAGGGAGTCCATCACAATACGCTGGACATCGAGTACCACGGTCCCAACACGGCGGTGGGGAGCCTGTATCTCGCGGCGCTGAGGGCGGGCGAGAAGATGGCGCGGCACGTGGGCGACAACGCCTCGGCGGACGAGTACGCGCGCATCGCGGAGAGTGGGCGGAATCTCAGCGATGAGCAGCTCTACAATGGAGAGTACTACTACCAGAAGATCACCAACCCGGACGCGCCATACCAGTTCGGGACGGGATGCCACGTCGACCAGGTGCTGGGCCAGTGGTACGCGCGGATGCTGGGGCTGGGCGATCTCTACGATCCCGAGCGCGTGAGGAGCGCCATCGCGAGCGTCTTCCGCTACAACTTCCGCGAGGACTTCCACGATCACAACAACCCGCACCGCGTGTACGTGCTGAACGATGACGCGGGGACGATGATCTGCACGTGGCCGAAGGGCGGCATGCCCTGGCCGCCGGTGACGTACGCCTTCGAGTGCATGATCGGGTTTGAGTACCAGGCAGGCGCGCACATGGTCTACGAGGGCTTCGTGAAGGAGGGTCTGACCGTCTGCAAGGCGATCCGCGACCGGCATGACGGGCTGAAGCGCAACCCGTGGAACGAGTTCGAGTGCGGGAGTCACTACGCTCGCTCGATGGCGAACTACGCCTACATCCTGGCGCTATCGGGCTGGCGCTACTCCGCGGTTGAGAAGCGCCTCGAGTTCGCGCCCAAGGTCCACGCCGACAATTTCCGGGGCTTCTTCTCGACCGACTCGGGATACGGGTCGATCTATCGGAAGGTCGAGGGCGACACGGTCACCGTGACGGTCGCGCCGGCGGTTGGGTCGATTGCCATCGAGCGGATTGCGCTGGAGGGTGTTGACGGCAAGAGCGTGATAGTGAGGCTTGGTGATACGGAAGTGGCGGCTGCGGTTGAGGGGGGCGAGGTGGTGCTCGCGGACGCGGTGAGCGCGACGGCGGAGGCGCCCCTGGCAATCGTATTAAGCTAGTGTGGATCATGCACGGCGGATGCCAACGAAGCCGCGCGCGAAGGGATCTCCTCTGCCCGTATCGGCGCGGCAACCCAGCTACCGGATGATGAAGACCTGGGTTACGAACATTGTCCCATCCGCAGCAGCGGCGACCCCGACGGCCGTCTCGGTGAACCCAGGATTGAAGGCGTTCGCCGCGTGCGCTGGGCTGTTGAGCCACGTGCGGACAATGACGCGGCAGGGGTCAGCGTGGCCCTTGGCGTACGCGACGTTTTCGGCGTGGCGGGACCAAGGGATGTTGGCCGCATCGAGCCGGTGACCGGGAGAGCGGCCGAGGGAATCCTGGTGGCTGAGCATCATGCGTCGGGCCTGGTCCTTGCTGTGGGAGCGGGCGATGGACAGCAAAGCCGGAGCGAACGTCAGCGGCCTCAGTCCGCGAGCGACGCGGCCGGCGTTGATCTGGTCCAGCACCTGCCGCTCCAGCGGGGTGCTTAGGTCCCCCGGGCGAGCCGATGGTGACGGCGTCGCGACAATGGACTGGGCTGGCACGATGCGGAACCAGTATCCCCCATCCGCTGAAATGGGTCCTTCGGCAACAATGTAGCCGCGCCACGATGGGCCAAACAGGTCCGAGGCTGGTCTGTGTCCGCGACTCGGCAGGCCATCGGCTTGGGCATTCGCGCCGAGGCCAACCAGACAGGTTCCGAGCAGGCCGGCAAGCACGCAACCGTTAGCAGTCATCTCGTCTGGGCCTCCCTAGGTTGATTGGCAGGCAGTAACTGCTATGCATCGTAGTAGTTAATGCCCCACAAGCAACAATCGCAAACGGTGACGGGTCTCACGTCTGCCGCGGCCGGGGGCCCCGCAAGCGGGCGGGGGATGGGCGAGAACGTGACGGCGACGAGCAGCAACCTCGAATGCGCGCCGATCTGGAAGGCGTCTTGGCTTGCGGGGGAGTTGAAGGCGGGGTAAGGACTTCGGCAGGTTGAGACGAGAGCGATGGACTTCCCGGGATTTGACGCCAAAGACTTCTGCTACTTCCTTGATAACGACAAGGCGGAGAAGGTCGACTATATCAAGGGAACGCTTCACCCCAGGCTGAGAGAATTCGGCTGGGAGCTGCGCGATGAACTGAACAAGGCCATCAGCGTCGAGTTTCGCAGCCAATTGCGCAGCGGGCGCTGGTACAAGAATCCGTGGGGATCGTGGGTGAGCCTAATCTACCCCGACGAGCCGCAGCGCAGCGACAACAAGCGGCCGAGACTCAGCGTGTTCCTCGACGAGAACGAGTGCATCGTCGGATACCAGCAGAACATCTGGCGGCCGAGGTGGCAGCGGCTCGCGAGCCGGCACTCCAAGGCGTTGGCGAACCGGATGAACGAGGCGGCGAAGGGTCGACCAAAGCTGGAGTTCATTCTCTCACACTGGGTGGACCACGAGCGTCGGACGACCACGTTCGACTCGGCCGAGGAACTCATCCACGCCGCCGGCGAGTGGGGCCAGGACTTCGTCACCGTCGGCAAGGTCTACCCGTTCCCCCAGAAGGCCGACTTCCTGACATCCCCCGCGTTCGGCGAGGAAGCCCTCGCCATCGTCAAGAAGGCATTCCCCATCTACCGATTCGCATTCGAGAAGTCGACGGGGTAGCCGACGGCGCCAAACGCCTCCGCAGCTCGTCTCTCTGGCAGGTCTCTTGCACGGTCTGATGTAATGGAGTTGTGGCCGGAGTGACTGTGAGGGATGAGCATGAAGAGACGGCGGCTGTGGGTCGCTGTTCTGGTGATGGCGGCGCTCGTGGTGGTTCTGGGCGTGCTGATCCACCGGTATTACGATGTGGTCACGGTGGCGCGGTGGGGGCGCTCGGGCTCGGCGCACTTTAAGCTCGCGCTGGGCGCCGATCCGAACACGCGGGATGACGATGGCGCGACGGCTCTGCATTGGGCGGCGTACAGAGGACAGAACGGTGTTGTGAGGGCGTTGATTCGCAAAGGGGCCGATGTGAACGCGACGGACGACCGCGATTGGACCCCGCTGATGCTGGCAGCGCGCGGAGGCAACGTCAGCGCGCTGAACGCGCTGCTCGACGCGGCCGCGGAGATCGAGGCCGAGCAGGAAGGCGGTTGGCGCCCGATCCACCACGCCGCGCGGCATGGCGACGTTGACGTGGTAGAGGCGGTGGCCGAACGCGGGGCATTCGTCAACGTGAGCGGCACGAAGGCGCCGCCTCCGCTGTTTCTGGCCGCAAAATCCGGATCGCCCGAGACGGTGGAGCTACTGCTGGATTACGGGGCTGAACTCAACGCGAGGTATGATGCCGGATGGCGGGTCGCGCACTATGCGGCGGCCAATTGGGACGCTGCCGTGATGGCACTGCTGCTGGAACAGGGCGCTGACGCTGAGGCGCGGACCCACGCCGGGGTGACGCCGCTACACACCGCGGCGGGTGCGGGGAACGCCGAGGTGGTGCGGTTGCTATTGGAACACGGCGCACTCCCGGACGCGCCGAAACGAGACGGCGACTCGCCGCTGATCAGCGCGGCCTGGGCGGGGGACGAGGAGACGATTCAGGCGCTCATCGACGCCGGGGCGGATGTGACGCGGGCGGGAGACCGCGGGTGGCGAGCGCACCAGCATGTTGCGCAAGCCGGACACTTGGCCGCGCTGAAGCTCCTCCTGGATAGCGGGGCCGATCCGAACGCGGAGGAGCCGGACGCTTGGCCGGCACTGCATGTCGCGGCGAGACACGGCCACGTGCGGATCATGGAGGAGTTGTTGAGCCGCGGCGTGGAGGTGGACGCGCGGGACGAGGACGACAACACGGCCCTGCACGCGGCAGCGAGCAACGGACAGATGGCCACGCTGCGTCTCCTACTTAGGCGCGGGGCGGACGTGGACGCGCGAACGTCGACTAAGGCCACGGCCCTCCACAGGGCCGCCGCTAGTGGCAAGATCGACGCGGCGGAGCTTCTCGTCGAGCGCGGAGCCGATCTCGCGGCCGAGGACTGGTGGGACCATCTGCCGATCCACGACGCGGCGGCGGCGGAAGAAGATGAGGCCGTCGAGAGGCTGCTGGAGTTGGGATCGGAGTACCCTCTCGACGTGGCGGCAATGCGCGGCGATCTGGATGGGGTGGCGAAGCTGCTGGCGGAGGGTGCCTCCCCGGACGAGCGGCAGGCAATCGACTTCCCAGTCATCGTCGCTGCCCAACATGACCGACCCGAGGCGCTTCAACTGCTGATCGACGCCGGCGCGGACATACACCTGCAGCACGGCACGGCTCTGTTCTCCAGCGGGGGGAGTGTGAGCGTGACACGGATGCTGCTGGATGCGGGTCTGGACCCAACGACTCGCGCCCACAGCGGGCGGACCGCGTTGCACCGAGCCGAGGACGAAGGAGTCGTTGAGTTGCTCCTCGCGGGCGGGGCCGATGTCAACGCCGCCGCCAACCAGGGCATGACGCCCCTGCACGAGGCGGCCAATCACGGCCGGTTGGAAGTGGCGAGGGCCTTGCTCGCGGCGGGAGCTGATCCCAACGCCCCGCACGGGAGTGGCACGCCGCTGGAATTCGCGGAGCGCGCCGGCCACCCCGACATCGCGGATCTCATCAGGGATTACGACCAGTAGATTGATGGATGGATAGGCGCTCCCGACGGCGAACTCCCGTTCCGTAGGAGATGGATCTGCAACGACCACTGGGAGGGCCGCCATGGCTAAGACCGACATTCACTGTCACGTGAACTGGCTGGACATGGACATCGACGCGTGGGCGAAGCATTTCACCGATCTCGGTATTGACCGAGTGTTTGCGCTGGGCTGGGAGGAATGGGACCGGCGCTGGACGGGCGAGTATGAGCTGCCGACGGAGGACCAGATAGAGGCATCGCAGCGCTACCCGGATCTGTTTATCCCGTGGTGCTCCGTGGACCCGCGCGAGAAGGACGTGCCGGGCAAGATCCGCGAGTATGTCAAGCGCGGCTGCAAGGGTTTTGGCGAGTGCAAGATCAGGCTGATGGTAGATAACCCGGATCTGAAGGTCGTCTACCGGACGTGCGATGAACTGGGGCTGCCGATCCTGTTCCACATGGATATCTGGATGCCGGGCGTGCCGCACTGGTACATGATGGATCTGGAGCGCCTCGGGCCGGTGCTCGAGGAATTCCCGAGCGTGCAGTTCATCGGCCACGGGCCGGGTTGGTGGCGCGAGATGTCGGGCGACGCGGATGACCACATGACGACGGCCTACCCCGAGGGCCCGATCACTCCCGGCGGGCGGCTGCCCGAGATGCTCGCCAAGCACGACAACCTACACGCGGATCTGTCGGCGGGCTCAGGCTTGAGAGGCATCACGCGTGACCCGGAGTTCGGCCGCCAGTTCCTGATCGACCTCAGCGACAAGCTGATGTATGGCACCGATTTCCACGACCGGGCGCTGCTAGACGCGATCGAGGGCTACAACCTGCCCGAGGATGTCTACGAGAAAATCATGGACGGGAACTCGCGGAAGCTGATTCCGTAGGCGGAAGTAGATCCGCCGCCTCGTCGAATGAGGCGCCGGCATCGAGGGCGTCGGCGATGGTCGCGAGGAGTTGCTCGACCTCGCGGCCGCCGGCCGTCTGCTTCAGTCCGTCCCAGCGAGGCTCGTCCTCGCCGTTGAAGATGCTGTCGTCGATCGCCACGTCGAGCGAGATCCGCGGGCAGTAGTGCAGAGACTCACTCGTGCAGGCGAAATCGTCGCCGGCAGCCACGTAGCTTGACGTGCGGATCCGAGCGGGAACGGCCGTCCCTCCGACGCGCGTCGCATCCTCGACCGTCAGCAACTCCCGCGAGACGACGCTGTCCTCGCGACGGGTGATGGCTTCCTCCTGCATGAGCAACCCGCCGAGATCGGGCGCGAACCAGAAGCCCCGCTCCAACTCGCCGCCCGGTTGCCACTGGTCGACGACCAGCCACACGTGATCGCAGGCATGCCCCGACACCGCCTCGCCTCCCGCGTCAGCCCACTCGCCGTACTCGATCCAGCAGAACGGCGGGAACTGGTGCGAGCCACACGGCGCGAACTGAAACGGCGTGGCAATGGCGTCCGGCGACGCCCTGGACGCGAACAGCAGCGCGGCCCCATCCGCATCGTCTGGGCGGCGGGGGCGGGGCGGGTCCGCGGGAGGCGCCTTCCGAGGCACGGGTGGCTCGTTCCCGAGGTGCCGGCCCGCGCCATTCCCCCGCCATTCGCGTTCGGTCGTGAGCGTGCGATCTGTCGACGACAGGCTGATTGAGTCCACGGCGTAGGCGATGCGCTCGCCCGATCTTGCCAGGTGGCGGGCGACAACGAAGGCGTGACGCCACTCGCGCGGCCCGTCGGTTGGATCAACCGGATACGAGACGCGGGTTTCGACTGAGTGCGCCAGCACTTCGTCGAGTTGCTCGGTGCGGGCGATGTGGTCTTGAATGGCCTGGGGCAAGTGGGCGTAAGCGGGCTGCTGTGGCGCGGGTGGGTCGGGCTCCGGTCGCGATTTGCTCTCCCTCATCACGCTCCAGGCCAATAGCGCGACCAGTCCCGCGATGATTCCGACGATGGTGACAATGAAGGTCCGACGCGACCGCTGATCGCTCATGCCGACCCCCTGCAATTCCCTACACTTACTGCAGCCGGGCGCCATCACCTGCCTGTTGTGACGCGGTTCACGGGCGTAGACTCGCGATCGCGGCGGGCAGGTCGGCGATGGACGCAACCGTTGCGTCCGGCGCTGTGGTTGGCGGGTGGACGGTGTGGCCCTGGTCAACGAAGACCGTGCGGGCTCCGGCCTTGGCGGCCATTGCCAGCGCGTCACCGTTGTCGTCGACGACGATGGCCTGCTCGGGCAGGACGCCAACGTGAGCGCAGGCCCGTCGGTAGAACTCCGACGATTTCACCGGCAGATTGACAAGGTCGGGGCCAAAGGCCAACACGAAGTGCTCGCGCATCTTCGCGCCGGCTAGCGTCCCCTCGCAATGCAGGCTGTGAGCGTTGGATGCCATGTGCATGCGGAATCCCCGCTTGCTTAACGCAACGACCGTCTCCAGCGCGCCGGGGAAGAGGGTGCTCACGCGCGCGGGGCACTCAAACAGCAGCTTGCGATTCAGCAACCGTCCCTCGTCCTCCCACGAGATCAGCTCTCTCCCCATGTGGCCGAACGCGCCCTCGAGATTCACGCGGTAGAGATCATCGAAGTAGGTCGCGTCGTCATAGCGGCTCTCGTTGGCGCGGTACCACTCCATCATCAGGCCGAAGCCGACCGCGTTAGCCTCGGCCCAGGCCTCAACCGTGCCTCCATAGATGGGCGCCATGATCTCGCCATAGGCGATGCCGTATGCCGGGCCCATGCGGTATGCGTCGGTGAGCACGCCGTCGTTGTCGATGAAGAGAGTTGGGAGGCCCACGCCGGTCACTCCTCGCCCCACGGCTTCGTGTCCACCAGATTGTCCTTGATGATATGCCCCATATCCTCCGCCGCCACGATAGCCTCCGCCGAGTTGTGCCTCATGATGTTGCCCGTTACGATCCACGTACCGCAACCGCGCCCCAGCACGAGCGCGCTCTTGTGTTGCGTGGTCGGCGGGTACCAGCTGAAGATCTGGTTGCTTGAGAAGATCGTGTTGTGCGAGTCATACGCGACGACCGCGTCGTGCCCGCGCATCTTGCCCATGGAATTCGTGTGGATGGTGTTGCCGATGAACGTGTTGTAGCGATTCCATTGATCGGCCGTCTCCGAATTGCCGATGATGATCCCGCTCGCGCGGCTCATCTCAAACCGGTTGTTCTCGATGCGGTTATAGTCGGCTCCCGGCCCCAGCGTCATTGCGACATCGTTGCTCCAGTGGTAGTTGAGGCTGTAGCTCCCCGCCGATGAGTGGATCAGCGCCGCGCCGACCTTCGGCTCCTTCTGCCAGCATCCGAACTGGTTGCCGATGATGTAGAAGTCGTTGTTGTAGAAGCTCCGGAGTTGCTCGCCCTCGTTGTCGATGAAGTGCGTGTATAGCACCGAGTTGCTCGACATCGGCGTGTCCTTCACGCCGTTATACCGGACGCCGCTTCCCGTGAAGCTCGAGATCCGGCAGGCCCTCACCGTGTTCGAGCTGCTGATTCCCCTGTAGACGATGCCGTCCGTCGCCTCGTTGCCCCCGCCAATCATGAGATCCGAGACGAAGCAGAAGTGCGAGTCATCAAACACGATCGCCGGGCCCTCGCCCTGGCGGACAATCGTCGTGTTCCATCCGCTGCCGATGATGTTCACATGGGCATCGCCCTGAATGACGATGGGCTCGTCGATGGCGTAGCTCCCCGGCTCAAGGCGAATGGTCCGCGGACCTGTCGCCGCGACTGCCTTTAGCAGCGCCCGCGTTGTCTTCACAGTCTGCGTCGCCGCCTGGCTGCAGCACGCCAGCAGTAGGAGCAGGCCAACCGAAAGAAACCTCATCAAGCGCCCCCCGTTGATGTCAGCCGTTTCATCTCATCCAGCAACTCGTCCGCCGTCTCGCGAATCGCCTCCCACGGGGTGGTGATCGTAACCCGCCCGCGGTAGCCGAACTGCACCAGATGCTCCAGCGCGTCCATGCACTGGGTCGAATCGAGATCGCCGCCGTGCCGGCGCGGCGCCGGGAGGCTCACGTGCATCAGTAACGCTTCCGCGGCGGCAATATCGGCGAGATCGTTGACTTGCGATAGATCCATCGCCACGCCCACCGCCGCATGTCCGGCCTCCTCCGCAAGCACCCACGCTTCCTCCACCGTTCCACCGGCCGCCGCCTCGAGCGCCAGCTTCACTCGCACCCTCGCCGCGTGTTCGCCTAGCACGCCCACCACCTCGGTCGCCTCGCGCCACGCCGTCGTCGGATGTCCCAAGCCGAGCGGCGTCTCAAGGCTCGGCATTGCGGCGACAATGGTCTTGCACCCATTCAGCGCCGCCCGCCGGAACAGCGTCCTCAAGTCGCGCCCGCTATCCCCGGCCCACGCCACGAGTTCCGGCCAGCGGATCACCTCGGGGAACAGTGGCTCTCCCAGCAATTCGTGGCGCGCGTGGCGGAACGCCTCGTCGTCCAGAGCTGGGTAGAGCGCCGCTGTTGACATCTCGGCGTACTCATACCCAGCGTCGGCGAGGTCCGTCATCTGCTCGATTTCACACCGGCATCCAAATCGCATCGTCCATCCGTCCTGCATCAAGGTCCCCACACGCGCGGGCATTACACTTTCGCCGGTGTCTCGGGACCGGCCTCCGAGCAGGTCCGCGCCCTTGGCGGAGCGAATGAGTTTTCCAGTCGGGATGTCAGCCGTTGTTTTGGGAGAATTACCATGCGTGCAGCCATCGTGCTCGCCGTCTTGCTCGTCCTGTCATCGGTCGGGTTCGCCGCGCCGGGCGCTGTTGAGGTCCATGTTGCCGGTCCGGCATCGGTTGTGCTCACCTCCGGCGATGACGTCCTCGCGTCCTCGGCCGTCGCCGAAGGCAAACGCGGTTGTCTGCTGAAGGGCATCGAGCCTGGCACATATTCGGTCGTCGCGTCGGCATCAGGCTACGCATCCGAGACGCAATCCGTCACCGTCCCAGAGGGCGGCGAGGCTGAGGTGTCCTTCGAACTGAGGAAGCTCTCGGGCGATGACTACAAGGCCCTTGGGCGCATTGTGGGTTACGCGGCGAATGCCGCCGACGAGCCAATCGCCGGCACGACGCTCGTGCTGATCACCGGCGGCGCCATTGTCGGCAGCGCCAAGCCCGTCGGCGAAAAGGGCGTCTACGAACTCGAATGGTACCCTCCGGGCACCTACGCGGTGGTCGCCACTGCGCCGGGGTACAAGCGCGTGGTCTTCACCGGTCAAAGCATCGTCGCCGGTGAGAGCACCCGCCTCGACATCGAGTTGCAGCCGGAGTAGAGTGTCTACGACTCAAACTGGAAGACGTTCCGCGGCGCGCCTGCGTTGTATACACTGGCGCGTCGTTTGATCTTCATCCCCAGGTAACCGCCTAGACCATGGCCTCGAATCCTGCCATCAGCCAGTTCAATTCCGTCCTCGTCAAGCCCGCCGGGCCTGACTGCAACCTCGACTGCGACTACTGCTTCTACCGGCCGAAAGCCGAGTTGTACCCCGACGTCGAGCGCCCGCGGATGACCACCAGCACGCTTGAGACGTTTATCCGCCAATACATGCAGATGGCGGGGCCTAACCCGTCCTTCGGCTGGCAGGGCGGCGAGCCGGGGTTGATGGGCGTCGACTTCTACCGCACCGTCGTCGACATGCAGAAGCGCTACGGACGGACAGGCCAGGTCGTCGGCAACGGTTTCCAAACCAACGCGACATTCATCGACAACGAGTGGGCGCGGTTCTTCGCGGCCTACAAGTTCCTCATCGGCGTGAGCCTCGATGGCCCTCAGGATCTTCACGACCTCCACCGGCCCACGCTGGGCGGCGGGCCGACGTATGAACGCGTGATGAAGAGCATCGAGGTGCTCAAGTACAACGGAGTCGAGTTCAACAACCTCTGCATGGTCACCAAAGAGAGCGTCACTCAACCCGAGCGCCTCTACAAGTTCTTCCGCGATCATGACATGAAGTATTTGCAGTTCATCCCTCTCGTCGAGCCGGGCGCCGAGCCCGGCAGCCTCAACCCGATGAGCATCACTCCCGAGGAATACGGCGAGTTCCTCTGCCGGATGTTCGACCAGTGGAGCCGCGAGTGGCCGCCGGAGTGCTACATCCGGATGTTCGACGATTTCCTCACCGTCTATGCCGGTCACCCGATGCCCTCGTGCGTGTTTCAGAACGAGTGCGGGCGCTACTTCGTCGTCGAGCACAACGGCGACATCTACGCGTGTGACTTCATGGTCACGCCTGAGTGGTGGATGGGCAACCTCACCGTCACGCCGTTGGCGGAGATTCTCTCATCCGCCCAGTACCAGACCTTCGCCCGGCGCAAGGACTCTCACAAGCCGCAGTGCCAGGCCTGCCAGTGGCTGGACCTCTGTCACGGGGGGTGTCAGAAACACCGCTTGATCACGAGCGATTCGGTTGCCAGCCCAACGTACTTCTGCGAGTCTTACAAGCAATTCTTCGCTCATTCCCGCCGGCGCTTCCGCCGCATGGCCGATGAGATTACCGGCCGGTCGAAGCGCCAGCAAGCCGTAACGTCAGCCACGCCGAAACGCAAGGCGAAAGCCGACGCCCCCGACGACGGCCCCGGGCGCAATGACCCCTGCGCCTGCGGCTCCGGTCGCAAGTTCAAACACTGCTGCCTTGGTAAGGACGGCTAGGCGTTGACCTCGACTTTGCGAGTATTGATGGTGGCTCCCGAGGCCTCCAGCGACGCGGCGGCCTCGCTATTGGCGGCCCGCCTTCTATCAAGACATGACGTGAAGCTCCTGGCGGCTGGTCGCTCAGCGCTCCGCGACGTGGGCGCTGACATCATCCACGACACGGTCGATCTCGGGCAAGTCGGGCTCGTGCCCGTGCTGCTGAACTGGTGGCGCTGGTCTCGAGCCGCTGCGGAGATCCGCGACGAGATCCTCTCGTCCCCGCCTGACGTGCTGGTGGTCTTCGCTTGCCGGCGCTTCAACCTGAGGATCATGCGGTACGCGCGGCGCGTCGGCGCGCCCGTCGTCTGGGTCTATCCGCCGGGCGATTGGGTCCAGTCCGACTATACGGATCCCAAGCTCCTGGAGGCGGCCGACCTGCACGTCTGCGCGCACGGGTGGCAGGCATCGCGGTTCCAGCGCCACGGCGCGGCGGTCCTGCCGGTCCCGCATCATTCCGTGTTCCCGTTTGACCTGTCGGGTGAGCAGATCGCCGAGGCCGAGACGCTGGTGCCTGATGGCGCCGGTCCCGCGATAGCGGTCATGCCCGGCAGTCGTCGCGACGAGGTGGGTCGGCTCATGCCCATCGCGGTCGAAGCGCTCAACCTGCTAGCCGCCAAGCGCCCCGGCACGCGCGCAATCATCAGCCAGGCTCCCGGCGTGTCCGAATCACAGACCGCGCCTCACCTCGAGCGGCTTTCCTGTCCGCACGTCAGCACGCGTCTCCCCGTCCGCACTGTCGCCTCGCGAGCCGACGCCGCGATCGTCTGTTGCGGCACGGCGTCCACCGAAGTCGCCATGGCGGACTGCCCGCAAGTCGTCGTCTACAAACCGCTGTGGATTACCGCGAGGCTGATGGAACGCGTGGGGAAGCGCGATGGGTATCGCTACTTGTCCATGATCAATATCGGGCTCAACGAGGGTGTCGTGCCTGAACTCCTCGACCGTGACTGCCGACCGGACCGCGTTGCCGGTGAGGTGGGGACCTTGCTGGAGGGTACCGACGCCATTGAGCGGATGCGCGGGTTGTATGGTGTCTATCGCGCGGCCATCAGCCATGGCACGTGGGACGCCGCCGCCGACGCGATTGCCGATCTCGCCGCGAGCCGCCGCAGCCCTGGGGTCACTGCCTGACCCGCCGGCTGAGCGTATCGCAATGCCGCGCCAACATCGACTTCAGCTTCTCATACATCGCGCCATCCCAGAAGCCGGTCTTGTCCGCGTAGTGAGCGAAGTCGGGATCGATCGAATCCATAACCCAGGTCAGGTCGGCCTCGGCGTCGGCAATCTTGACGCGCGCCGCGCCGCTCTTCTTGGCCTCGGCTATCGCAGCCCGGAGGGTCGCCACGAGTCGCGCGTCGTCGATGCCCTCACGTGCCAGTTCCCAATCAACATTCCGCAGGGGTCCATCCGGCCCGGGCGTGACGCCCCACGCCGAGCTGGTAAGCCAGTTGTGCGGATCGCACGTTCCCGTCGGCGCCGTCCGGTAGTGCCACTGCAGCCGGCCTTTCGCGCCACACCGCGCTGGGTAGTAGCCCCATGTGAATCTCTGCGGACCCAGGTTATACAGCCACGTCTCCGCGCCCGCTTGGCTGATCTCATCCAGCGCCTCCGCGCAGAGCGGGAAGTCTCGGTTGGCGATGGCGATATCGAGCTTCGACACCAGCGCGTGTTCCGCCACGCCATTGACGGACGCGCAGATGCGGAACGCCTCCGGCATTGTCGATCTGATCCCATGGAGCAGGCTGAGGTGCTCGAGCCCCCACGCGCCGCCTCTCTCGCCGTGGATGCTCAGTTCGTCGGACGCGTAGAGGATGATCTCCGGCCAGTCGAGGGAGCGCGCTCGCTCGTAGAACATCCGCACCGCTTGCTCGTACTCGGCGCGGAATCCGGGGTCGAACTCCTCGCCGGGACGCCAGGCATCCTCGCCCCTGATGGCCGGCTTGCCGGGCAGTTGCGCCATGAGCTGGTGGGCGAGTTGGTACGCTGGGATCGGTTCGGTGAAACCGGCCTCGCGGTACGCGGCGATGAATTCGCCAAATCTTCTCCACGCCGGCTCGTCATAGGAGAGAGCGCCACTCTCGTCTCGGTCGATCAAGGGCGGCGGGGAGACGGCAACGGTGGTCATTCCGTGGGCACGCATGTCGGCCAGTTGCGCCCGTATCTGGCCCAGCACCGCAGGCGCGAGCGTGTCGCCTCGGAACGCGCGGTAGTCAACCGCGTCGGGCATGTAATAGTACATCCCGGCCAGCATCGGCGGCGGCGACAGTTCCACCGGTAGCACGTTCAGTCTGACCGGCAATTGCGTCGGCTTGCGATTCTCTACATCGACGGTCAACATGCCGCGGTACTTGCCCGGCGCCAGGTCCTCGGAGATGTCCAGCGTGATCCAGTACTGCCGCGTGATGCCGGTCGTCAGGTCCCTCGGCTCCGCCGGGAGCAGTTCGCGTGGCTGGACTTCGTACGTGCCCGGCTTCGTCAGCCGTTCCACGTACTTCACAAGCGCGACATCGATCTGATCCTCGCCGAGGGTCGCGCCACGAGGACCCTTCAGCTCGTCAAGCGTCACGGTCACGGCCGAGAGAGATTCCAATGGCCGGATACAGAGACTGAACGGTTCTTTCTCGCCCAGACAGGCCAACACGTCGATCCGCCGCGCTCGCTCGTGTTCGGCCGGCTGCGTGTAGGGGTATGCCTTGTCGTCGATGCTTCGGCGCCACACGGCGTATCCGCGCCTGCGCGCGCCCGACGTGTAGCTTCCCGGCCTCAGCCTGCTTGGAGCGCGAGCGCGATCGTAGCCTGAGTCGAACCGGTCGCGACGCGCCTCGTCAATCGCCGCGAGCACGGCGAGCGATTCGAGTCGCAGGTGCGCCGGCCACACGACGATCGCCGCCACGGGGCAGTTATCCGTGAACGTGATCGAGATCCGTCCCTCGCGCGCGGCGATCGGGAATTCGTGGGCCTGGTCGTACTTGCCAAATAGCTTCTGAAACAGGCTCCGCGAGGGGTCCCAGTCGACATCCCAGTTCGCGTGGAAATAGCCGCTGAGGAACGACTCCATCCCCTGGGGCACGGAGACGATTTCCTCGTCGTTACCGCTGATGCCATACGGCTCGGTCCAGAAGCGCGGCGGGTTGATGCCGTCACCCGAGTCATTGAGCAGCGCCCACGCGCTATATGCGTGTGGCTCGACATCGACGATGAACGTGCCGCCACCCGTCACGAAGTCGCCGCCCAGATCATCGTTCACCGGGCGCCTGCGGGCAACGAGGCCAGCCTCGCTCTCCCAGCCGTATCCCCGCTCGGTGTCGTATACCATCGAAGCGTCGACCGAATCCGCGCCGAACCACACGGGCGAGTCGACGGGGCCCATGTCAAACAGCCGCATCTGCCCGTGGCAGGTCGCGGCAAGGGCCAGCCCGATGGCCGTAAGCGCAGCGATGCGTCTCGCCAAGTGGCTCACCTCTGGAGCGTTCACGCGGTCGTTCTTGCTCGCTAGCCTCGCCGTTTGAGGACGTGGATTGGCGTCGACGCCACGCCAAGTTCCCTCTTGCCGTCGAGCACCGTCAGCCGCAGCCGGTATTCGCCCTCTCGCCCCGCGGCCTGAAGCCTCATGTTTAGCCTCATCGCCCGGCTGACTTCCTCGATTCGCTGCCGAGCGACTCGTCGGCCCTTCGGCGAGATCAACTCCACTTTCAGCCACGCGCGCGAGAATGACACATCACCCACCGCCAGCGTTGCGTCGACCCAGAACGGCTCCCTTGCCCGGTATGCCAGGCCCGTGCGCGGGAGGATCTGCACCGCCGAATCAAGCCGTCGATGCGAGCACTTGCGGAAGAGCAGTTCGTCTGTCTCTGGCCGCAACACCTCGAGCGTGACGGCACACGAACCCGAGGGCGTGAGTTCATACGGCAACTCGACCCGCTGGACTCGGTTCCCGCTGAGGCGCACGGATTGCTTGACGCTCTGCACGCCGCCGTTCTCGACGGTGAGTCGCACGTCCACTGAATCAAGTTCCTGGCGCGGGCTGCGCGCGTCAAACGCGAGCAGGCTCTCGCCGACGCCGATGCCGCCCATGTCCAGGCCTGAGATCTCAAGCGGCGATGTCCCCAGAGTCAGGTCAGCGAAGGCCGACATCGGCCAGGCGAACACGCCCGTCACGGAGCTGAGTTCCACGCCGCCCGGCGCCTCCCAGCGCTCGCGCGCGAGATTGAAGGCCCACGTGCTGCCGGGGATGACGCGTTCGGCGCCGTAGTCGGAGACGGGGAGGCGAAGCTCGCACGTCCAGTGATCCTCAGCCCTCGCGAACGCCGACTCCGGAGCCCCATCCCACTCGAGGTCGCTCTCCCGGAACGGAATGCGCGCTCCGGCCACCGGCGATGAGGGGTCGAAGCCCAACTCCTCGCGCTGGAACTCGTCGTACGTGCCTCCTACGACCGAGAAGATCTGGTGAAACGCGCGATCGCGGATGTTATCCGGGTCGATCCAAATCTCGAAGCAATCGTCGTTGAAGACCTTGTCATCGTGCGCGTCGCCGAAGAAGCCCTTGATGCCCGTCATGTTCGGCTCGTCGGCCCGGACGCCCACATACAAGCTCTCGGAGTCGAATCGCACCTTGAAGTACGTCTGCGCGCGGGCTTGGCGCCCGCTGCCGTCGGTCAGTAACGAGTCATCGACCCACAGTCCGCTCTGCCAGCACGGCTCGTCAAGGACGCCATCAACCGTTACCGGGCCTCCCGTCGGCAATGCGCTGATCGCGCGAGTGCGGGCCGGCGTCGTGATGGAGGCGGGCGACAGCGGCTCGACGCTCGTGACGAGCGCGGCGCTTGCCGGCTGTTGCGCGAAGGCTGCGATGACGGCGAGGGCTATCATGCGTGCGAGATCTCCGTAACGACTGCTTCCTCGACCGTTCGCCGGGACCTGCCAACGCTGCCGAGCGTCTAACTGATCGGACCCATCCCATTGGATTTGAACGCCCGCCCGCCGACAGACGTACCGGACTTGAGGGGGACGTCATGGGGAGAGCCAATCCGGCGCTGGAGTACGTCAGTTCTGATACGCCCGCACCCACCGATGAGCGGCTGGCCGTCGCTGCCGCCGAAGGCAACATGCGCGGGCTTGAGGAGCTGTACCGCCGTTATCACGGGCCGGTCGTCTGCTACCTGCAGCGCATGGCTCGCGACGACGACGTGGCGGAGGACCTGTTCCAGGAGTCCTTCTTCAGAGCCCATGCGAACCTGAACCGGTTTGACCCGAAGCGTCGGTTCCGTCCGTGGCTGTACCGCATCGCGACGAACGTCTGCCTCGACTGGCTCAGGCAGCGCTCCCGGACCTTGCCGCCGGGCGAGTCCGAGGCGAAGGACCCCTCGCTCGTTGAGATCGCCGCGGGACGCGAGATCGCCAGGCAGGTGGAGCAGGCCGTGATGGAGTTGAGCGAAGACCATCGCGCCGTCTTCATCATGCGACAGTACCAAGGCCTCAGCTATGCCGAGATCGCGGAAGTCTCCGGATGCCCCGAGGGCACTGTCCGGTCGAGAATGCACTACGCCCTCAGAATCCTCAGGGCCAAGCTGCGGTTCCTGGTCGAGGAGGAACAGGTGTGAGTGATTGCGTTGCCGTGCGCGAGCAACTGCTCGACTCGCTCTACGACCTGCTGCCCGAGTGGCAGATGGACGACGTTACGACACACCTGAAGGGGTGCGCCGAGTGTCGCGCGTCTCGCGAGCGGCTGGTCGAGGAAGTGAAGGAGCTGGAAGAGTGGAAGGTGCCGGGGCCGGCGAGCGATACGTCCATCGACTTCGTCAGGAAGATCAGCGTTCACGAGAGCGGCAAGGGCGACTGGGCCGGGTTGACGCGCCGGTCGTCGGGGATGCTGATGCGGTGGCGCTTGCTTCCGCGTGGCGCGAAGGTCGTGTTCGCCTCCGTAAGCTTGGCCGCCGTCGCGGTTGTGGCTGTGCTGCTATCCACGATGTCGGGCCCGCAAGCGAGCGTCGCCCAGCCGGAGTCTGCCTCGGACGTGGCGCAGAGAATCTACGAGCGCGGCGTTGGGTTGGTGCAATCGGGCGATACGGGAGCCGCCGTCGATGCGCTCAACTCAGCCCTTGCCGCTGATCCCAACCACGTCGAATCGCGGTGGGCGCTGGCCTGGGCACTGGTTGAGCTGGGCGAGAACGGTGCCGCGATCGCTGAGTTTGACAAGGTTGTTGAGCTTGCCGCCGGCACCAAGCGCGCCGCCGAGGCGGAGCAAGCCATTGAGCGCCTGCGTCGATAGCCCCGCCCTACGACTCCAATACATCCCTCACTCGCTGGGCAAGCGCATTCGGCGTGAACGGCTTCTGGATGAACGGCTCGTCTGAGTCCCGAACGCGGCTGTCCAGCGCCGGGTGATGCGAGTAGCCCGACATGTACAGGACCTTAAAGCCCGGCCGGATCTCCGCCAGTCGATCGCAAAGCTCCGGTCCCGCCATGCCGGGCATGACGATGTCGGTCAGCACGAGATCGATCTCCGCCCCGTGCTCAGCGAACAGCTCTTGCGCTTGCTCTGGCGTGCTGGCGGCATACACGTCGTACCCGCGTTGCGTGAGAATCCGCGTCACCAGCTTGAGCACCGACTCCTCGTCCTCCACCAGCAGGATCCGCTCCATGCCGGCGCCACGAGGGGTGTCTTCCGGAGTCTGGTCGGCCGCGCCGGCCTCCGTGTCGATCTGTGGGAGATACACGGTGACCGTCGTGCCCTTGCCGGGCTCGCTCTCCACGGCAAGGCCGCCGTGGTGTTGCCCGACAATCCCATACACCGTCGCCAGGCCTAGCCCCGTGCCCTCGCCGACCTGTTTGGTGGTGAAGAACGGCTCGAACATCCTCGCCTGAGTTGCTTCGTCCATCCCGTGACCGGCGTCCGTCACCGCGATCTCAACGTAAGGCCCGGGCTCCACGCCGGTGTGGATGTTCGTATACTCCTCATCGAGCACGACGCGGCCCGTCTTGATCGACAACACGCCTCCGCCCGGCATCGCGTCGCGGGCGTTGACGGCCAGGTTCATGAGGATCTGCTCGATCTGTCCGGGATCCGCCTCAATTACGCACGGGTCCGGCGAGAGGTCCAGCGCGGCCTCCACGTCCTCTCCAATGATGCGCTGGAGCATCTTGGCCAGGTTCTCGATGAGTTGGTTCACGTTCAGAGCCACCGGCTCCAGCGAATGGCGCCGGCTGAACGCCAGGAGCTGACGCGTCAGCCCCGCCGCGCGTTCGGCGAGGCTGCGAATCGTCCGCAACTCATCCACGCCCTCTGACCCGAGCGTCCCCTCATACAGGAGAATGTCCGCGTACCCGAGGATGCCGGTGAGGATGTTGTTGAAGTCATGCGCCACGCCGCCCGCCAGCGTCCCGATCGACTCCAGCTTTGACGACTGAAGCGTGTGCTCCTCAAGCCGTTTGCGGTCGGTGATGTCACGGCTGAACAGCGATAGCCGAAACACTTTGCCGTCGGCGTCCAGCACCGGGTGGATTCGGTGGGTCCAGAACTTCCCACCGAGTTCGTCATCCCAAGCTGCCGGCTCGCCCGTCGACAGGGCGGTCCTAATTGCGTTCTCTCGCAACTCGATCGTCTCGGGGTACTTGGCGACGGCGTCGGGCGTCACCATCTCCCACACTGATCTCCCGACTACATCCTCGGCGGGCCGACCCAGCTCCGCCGAGGCGTTCTCGTTGATGGTGATGATCGTGCCGTCCGCGTCGAGTAGCATCGAGACATCCGGCAGCGAGTTCAGCAAGGCGCGGGCCGTCGCTTCGCTGTCGCGCAGGCTCTTCTCGGCCTGCTTCTGCTCCGTGACGTCGCGGAACATGCCGAGGGCGTAAAGCACCTTGCCGGCCTCATCGTGGATCCGTACCGCGATGTCTTCGACCCACACCTCGCGCCCGTCAAGCGTCTCCAATCGAAGCTCCGCGCGGTAGAAGGGCTGTTCCGGCGTGAGCTCCTCGTCGCGACTCGCCGGGGGAAGCACCTTGCCCCCGCGGATGAGGTCCCGGAACAGCGGCGGCGTGATCTCATCCGCCGCGTAGCCGGTGGGTTCCTCGATGCCCTCATCCATGAAGGTGTACAATTGGTTCTCCATGTCATACTGGTACGCCACGCTGCGGCTCAGGGCGATGATTGACCGGTACCGTTCCTCGCTGACTCGCAGCGTCTCCTCAACTTGCTTCTGGTCGGTGATGTCGCTGATCGTGGCGACGAAGGCCTCAATGCGGCCGCCTGGCTCACGGATGGGCGCGACGGACGTGTCGCCCCAGAAGACGCTTGCGTCCCTCCGCACGTAGCGCTTCTGCAGTCGCACCACGTCGACGTCGCCGGCGGCCAAGGCCTGCTGGGCCTCTCGCGTCTCGGCCCGATCGTCCTCATGCGTGACGTCCCCGACCGTCTGCTCAAACAGCGCGTCCCGGCTCTCGTAGCCGAACATGTCCAGGTAGTGGTCGTTGACCTGAACGTACCGTCCGTCAGGCGTCGCCACGGCGATACCTATCGCCGTGTTGTCGAAGAACGCGCGCAGCTGTCCTTCGCTCCGGCGAAGCTGCTGCTCCGCGGACTTCCGCTCGGTTATGTCGGTCAGGATGGCGAAACTGCCCTCATACTCGCCGTCCGGTCCCGTCAGGATCCGCGGCGATACCAGCAGCTCGATTGCTTGACCGTTCTTGTGCCGCCACGTCAGCTCATACGGCGCCTCGTCGCCTTCCCGGCGTCGCTCTGTCTGGTGACTGAAGGCATTCCGTTGCTGCTCGTCGATCAGATCCGGAGCGTGCGTTCCCTCGATCTCCTCCCGCGTGTAGCCAAGCATCTCGCAGAACCGCTGGTTGGCGTACGTGATGATCCAGTCCGCATCGACAACGGTAAGGCCCTCGTTCATTGACTCCACGAGCAGGCCGTACCGCTCCTCGCTGGCCTGTAACGCAGCCTCGGCCTCTTGGCGCTCGTGCGAGCCCACTACGAGCGCGACGCAGTCGGCCGCGGCTCCCGAGAAACTGATGTCCTCCTCCGCCCATGTCCGCGCCGGTCCCACGTGCTCGTGGCAGACCACCCCTACCGTCCGACCCGCGATGCGCACGGGCGCGTCGAGCATCGACGTGATCCCCAGGGGCTTGAGATAGTTCTCTCCGAGACACTCGGTGCGTGGATCGGTCGGCGCGTCGTCGGCGGCAATCGTCCGCGCCGACTTCAGCGACTCGATGTAGGCCGGATAGTCGGCGGCCGCGAGTCGTTCGCCTGACGAATACGTGTCTGGGGTCCGCTCGTAGAGACACACGCACGTGAGTGTCTCGAAGTCATCGTGGGCTAGCCACACGGCGACTCGTTCGACGTCGAGCGCGTCCGCGGCTGTTCGGGAGATCCGTCGGAACGCCGCCTGCATGTTGCTCGCGCCGATCGCGTCAGGGCCCGTCAGTTCGGCCAGCGCCGCGTTCTGTCGCCGGAGGATCGCCTGGCGTCTCTTGAGTTCTGATTCGGTTGACCTGCGCTCAGCAAATGCCGCCGCCAGCGTCATCGTCGTTAGCGAGGCGACGCAGATGAAGAACTGCAGCGAGATGGCTCGCTCCGAGAGTTCAATCCCCTCGGCGGCAAACGGCCCGCGCCCAAGCACAGTGCCCGTCACCGCGATGGCTGCGAGGATGAACGTCGCCGGCGCGCTGCCGGCGGGGCCAAACCGCAGCGCCGCCCAAGGCAGGAACACAAACGCCCAGAACGGGTACTGTAGCGTAAGCGAGTTAGGCCCGCCCTTCGAGAGACAGACCACTGAGATGACGGCCATGCCTCCGAGCAGGGCCGCGTACTCAAGCACCCGCCCGAGCGGCGCTCTCCCGCGCGCAGGCCACCACACTCTCGCGCCAATGACCAGCGGCGCGACGAGCAGGATGCCCACGAAATCGTCCATCAGCCACACGCGCCAGACCAAGTAGGAAACGCCGGCGCCGTCAATCGAGACGGCGCCGATCACGGCCGCCACCGCACACGCCGGCAGCGCCATCGCGGCGATCAGCAACACGTGGCGCAGTCGATCCAGGCGGACCGGCTCGCGGATGAATACGCCGACTAGCAGCGCCGCGATGAGTGGCTCGACCGTGTGTGCGAGTGAGAAACCGATGCTCTCGAGGGTCGTGTACCGGGGAAGGTCGCACAGCAAGTTGATGAGATAGACGATGACCAGGACCAGCGGCCACGTCCGGCGGGAAGTTAGCAGCAGCACGCCGAGCGACAACCCGCTAGCAAACCAAAAGCGCGCGTAGTTCTCCGGCGGAACCGGGTAAGCGAGACTCCACTGGGCGAGCGCGAAGTACGCAACGGCGAGCGCCACGAACCCCATTAGGGCGCGACGCCACCTCGGCCACCGGGCGTCATCGACCGGTGCATTTGCAGCATTTTCAGTCATTCCACCAGTGCTCCCGGGCCCATGGACAACCGCGGTCAATCGTCTTCGACGACCGCACCCATGGGCTCACGACTACTATATACCACAGTTTCAGGATACCCTCAACCAGACCTGCGCAACCCCTCATAACGGGCGCCAATCCCAGTGCTTGACACGCAACTCCTTTGAGACTAAACTCGCGAGGGTAGGGCGATGAAGCAGAACTTGAGTTCCGGTTTGGAGCTGACAACTGTGGGGATCACCCTGGTGATCACCACGGCGGCTGGCTATTTTGGCGGTGCCTGGTTGGACCAGAAGTTCGGCATCGCGCCGGTCCTCACTGCGGTAGGGGTGCTTTTCGGCTCCGCGGCGGGCTTCGTTCAGCTCTTCCGGGTCGTGGGCCAATCCGGGCGATCCGAGAAGGACGACGATGGGCAGTGACGAGCGGATGATGAGCCGCGTGATGCTGGCGACGGTCGTCGTCACGCTGGTTGCAGGCGGCGCGCTGGTCTCGCATTTCGGATGGACCATCGGGGCGAACTTCGCCCTCGGCGTGGCTATTGGATTGGGTTCGTTCGCGCTGTTGCATCGCGCCGTGATGACGATGGGCGGGAAGCCCAAGGACGGTCAGAAGCAGAGCTTGACCGGCGTTGCGCTGCTTCAGATAGGCAAGTTCCTCGTCCTGGGCGTCGCCTTCTATCTGCTATTCGCATCCGGCAAGGCCAACGCACCGGCCTTGGCGGCGGGAGTAACGCTCCCAACAGGCGTGTTATGCCTGACCGAAGCCGGTCGCCGCGTCAACCAAGCCGTCGGCAACAAAGGACCGACGACTCCTGGTGATGAACCCAGCAATGCGACCGTGGACAGCAAGCAGGAATTGGACTAAGTAACCATCATTTTCCTGGTGTGATTACCAAGTGCCTGGCGAGATCGAACTCCAAGAGCATGACAGCGCCCACGGAGCGTCCGCAGAGGCCCATGAATCCCATGGGGCGGCTGCTGACGCAACCGAGGGTCACGCGGCGGCCTCCGACGCCCATGGTGGCGGCGGCAGCATTCTCGCCGAACCCCACCACACGTTCCTGAACGCCTACCCCATCGTGCTTGAGGCCCTGGCCGGCACCAACTACGACGTCCAAGGCTTCGGCGCGCGATACGAGGTTGCGGCGGAGCGGGTCGGCACGCACCAGATGTCGCCCGTCCCCGGCACGATCACGCAATGGGTCGGCGTGAATGCCCTTGGCTCCTGGTTCGTCATCGGGGCGATCGTGCTCCTCATGCACGTGGGCGTCCGCAGGATGCAAGCCGTGCCCGGCAAGCTCCAGGGCATCCTTGAGTGGACCTTCCAGACCTTCGACGGGTTCAGCCGTAATATGATCGGCCAGGAGAAGGGCTCCCAGTTCGCCCCGCTGCTGGCTACGTTCTTCATCTACATATTCGTTCTCAACCTCGGCGGTCTCGTACCGGGCTTCATCTCGCCCACCGCCGGACTGAACATCACCATCGCTCTCGCGCTCTGCTGCTTCCTCTCGGTCCAGTACTTTGGCTTCAGAGCACAGGGCCTGAAGTATCTCATGCACTTCGTCGGCGAGCCGCTGTGGATGGCGCCGATCAACATCCCCATTCACGTCCTGGGCGAGTTTGCCCGGCCGCTATCGCTATCCATCCGTCTCTTCGGCAACATCTTCGGTGAAGATACGGTCATCATGCGCCTGATCGGCATGGGCGTGATCGCTCTGGGCTTCGCCGGGCCCACCGTGTTCGGCATCGAACTCAATTTTCTGGCAATACCCGTCCAGTTCCCGATGCTGCTCTTCGGGATCTTCGGCGCGTTCGTACAGGCGCTCGTGTTTACGATGCTCTCAGCCTCGTACATCGCGAGCGTTGTCGACGTACACCATTAACGGTGTGCTCGGACATTTGTAGGAGGGGTCTCGGCCCCGACAGTCGTTAGCCGTTGCCCTTTTCGCATCGGACGGGCGTCTTGCCTGTCAGCAATTCGTGTAGGACAGGCGTCTCGCCTGTCAGCAATCGACCGGCCTCCGCCGGCGGTTGCACCACAAGGAGAGTGTGAAGGTCATGGATTATGCTGCTGCCTTGGCGCTGGCCGTTGGTTTTGGTCTCCCGCTAGCCGCGGCGTTTGGCGCAATGGCCCAGGGACGGGCCGCCGCCGCCGCCGTTGAGGGAATCGCTCGCCAGCCGGAAGCCGCCGGCGACATTCGCTCATCGCTACTACTCGCGCTAGCTCTTATCGAGTCGCTCGTCATCTACTGCTTGCTCGCCTTCTTCCTGCTCATGGGTAAGCTGCCTCCGATCTTGGAGTACCTGACGCAGGCCGGCAACTAGCAGGTCGCTGTCGCATCCGGCCGTGGGCGGGGCTATATCCGCGCGCCCACGCGCCGCTGAGACGAGGAATGGAGTACCGCTATGGACTTTGGCGCGCTGCTGGAGACGTTGCACATCTCGCCGCCCGAGCTGATCGTGAACATGCTCGGCTTCGTGTTTCTCTTCCTGGTCCTCAGGAAGATCTACTACGGGCCGATCAGCAAGTTTCTCGATGAGCGCGAGCAGGGGATTCGCGAGTCCCTCGAGGAGGCGGAAGCCGCCCGCGAGGAGGCTCGGGTCGAGCGCGACAAGCTTCGGGCCGAGCTTGAGCAGATCGAAACCACCGCGCGTAATCAGATCCAGGAAGCGACTCAGCAAGCCGCTGAGGCTCGCGAGGAGATTCTCGCCGCCGCGCGCGACGAAGCTTCCAAGGAGCTGGGCCGCGCGATGGAACAGCTCGCGCGTGAAAAAGAGAAGGCGCTGGTCGAGATCAAAGACCACGCCGCAGACATCGCTGTGGACGCCTGCGAGGCGATCCTGCGCAGAACTCTCACCGACGATCGCCACCGCGTGCTCGTCGATGAATTCTTGCGGGATCTAGAATCGTTCCGCCCCGCGGCGGGGACTGATAACTGAGACCATGAAGGATCGCAAAGCCGCCGTACGATACGCGAAGGCCTTCTTTGCAGACGCCTGCGATCGCGAGGCGGTGGATGGTGCCATCCAGGACCTTCTCACATTGAGCACGATCTGGGAGCAGTCCCCCGATCTCGTGAAGTTCCTGAGGCACCCGAGCGTTCCGGCCGAGCGGAAGAAGCAAGTTTGCTCCGAGTTGTTCGCAACCGTGCTCAACGAGGGCAACGAGCGCTTGGTTGCCTTGCTCATTGACCGCAAACGCGTCGAGCTTCTGCCTGAGATCGCTGAGGAGTTTCAGAAGCTCGTCGATGACTACCGGGGCATCGTGAGGGCACATGTCCGCACGGCGTCGCCCCTGACGGATGAAGAGTTGACTCGACTCAATGACCTCGTGGGGGCCGCTTTCGGAGGGACCCCCGTGGTAGACGTGCAGACTCACCCCGAGCTTATCGGCGGGATGACCATCCGAGTCAAGGACACATACGTCGACGGTTCAGTCCGAACATCGCTGAATTCGATCGCGACCCAACTCCGGTCCGCGACCGTCGACATGCCTGCCGCCAGTGATAACGCCGGAGACTGAGGTGAACCGCCTTGGGCGTGCGCCCGGACGAGATTAGCGCCGTACTAAAACGAGAGCTTGAGGGTCATGAGACCAAACTCGAGCTCGTGAATATCGGCAACGTCCTGCAGGTCGGCGACGGCATTGCCCGTTGCTATGGCCTTGCGGGAGCGATGGCGAACGAACTCATCGAGTTCCCGCCGACCGCCGACGGCACCGAAGTCTACGGCATCGCCTTCAACCTCGAGGAAGATAACGTCGGGTGCATCCTCATGGGCCCCGACCAGCATATCTCCGAGGGCGACGAGGTGAAGACCACCGGCCGTATCGCCAACACGAAAGTCGGCGACGCGCTGCTTGGGCGCGTCGTGACGCCTCTAGGCGAGCCGCTCGACGGCAAGGGCCCGATCGTGTCCAACGATTTCCTTCCGCTTGAGGGCCGCGCGCCGGGCGTCATCGAACGCCAGCCCGTGTGCGAGCCGATGCAGACCGGCCTCAAGGCGATCGACGCGATGTTCCCGATCGGTCGCGGCCAGCGAGAGCTGATCATTGGCGACCGCCAGACGGGCAAGACCGCCATCGCCATCGACGCGATCATCAACCAGCGCGGCACGGGCGTCAAGTGCATCTACGTTGCGATAGGGCAGAAGCTCTCCACCGTCCGGCGCATTGCCGCGCAGCTTGAGGAATTTGGCGCGCTCGAGCACACCATCATCGTCGCCGCCTGCGCGTCCGAACCCGCCGCGCTGCAGTACGTTGCTCCCTACGCCGGCGCCTCGATGGCCGAACACTTCCGCGACGCGGGCGGGCACGCGCTGGTCGTCTACGATGACCTCAGCAAGCACGCCGCGGCCTATCGTCAGGTTTCGCTGCTGCTGCGCCGACCGCCGGGACGCGAAGCCTTCCCCGGTGATATCTTCAACCTCCACAGCCGCCTGCTTGAGCGCGCGGCCAAGATGTCGGACGAATTGGGCGCGGGATCGATCACGGCGCTGCCGGTCGTCGAGACGCAGGAAGGCGACTTCGCGGCGTACATCCCCACCAATGTCATCTCGATCACCGATGGCCAGATCTACCTTGAGCCTGAGCTCTTCTACGCGGGTATCCGTCCCGCGATCAACGTCGGTCTGAGCGTATCGCGAGTCGGTAGCGCGGCCCAGACCAAGGCGATGAAGAACGTTCAGAAGCAGCTCAAGCTCGACTTGGCCTCATACCGCGAATACGAGGCGTTCGCTCAGTTCGCGTCTGACCTCGACCCGGCAACCAAGCAGATCCTCCAGCGCGGTAGCCGCATGGTCGAGTTGCTGAAACAGAGACAGTATGCGCCGATGAGCGTCACCGATCAGGTGATCGTCATCTACGCCGGTCAGCAGGGATACCTCGACAACCTCGAGGTGGATGAAGTTCAAGAAGCCGAAACACAGATCCTGGCGTTCGTCCGCGAGAGGTACCCCGATATCGCCAACCGGATCGAGCAGTCGCTGGACTTCACGGACGACGACGGCGAGCAGCTCAGCGCCGCGCTCGACGATTTCCTTGCCAAGCGCGCGGCCGGCGAACTCGGCCTTCGCGAGTCCGACGAGTCCGACGAATCAGCAGAATAGGTTGCCTGGAGGGGCCGTCTACGCGATCGACGCCTGATCGAAGCCGCCGGCCCGCGGAACTATGGCACAGACACTAAGACAACTCCGACGCCAAATCCGCCTGGTGGGCAAGATCCACCAGATCACGCGCGCTATGCAGATGGTCGCGGCCGCCAAATTGCGGCGCGTCCAGCAACGCGCGACCGAAGGCAAGGTGTACTGGCAGCGCATGCAGGACGTCGTTCAGGAGATCGGCGCGGCGTCATCGGATGTTCAGCATCCCCTGCTGACGCCTCGGCCCGTGGAGCGCATCGGACTCGTCGTGATCTCGGCGGACAAGGGCCTGTGTGGCGGCTATAACGCCCAGGTCGGGCGTGAGGCGCGCCAGTTCCTGGATACCTGTGACGTGCCTGTTGACATCCGGCTCGCCGGTCTCAAGACCAAGAGCGCCATCCAACGCGCCGGTGGGAATGTCGTCGGCGAGTTCGAGAAGGACGACCGCACGCTCGCGGCGGACGCCTCGCGAATGGCGCTAGGTCTGCGCGGCTGGTTCGAGTCGGGCGAGGTCGATCAGGTACACCTCACCTACGCTCAGTTCATCAGCGTCGGCCGCGACAAGCCGTCGACGATTCAGCTTCTGCCCGTCCCGCCGCCCGAGCACGACGAAGACGCTCCGGCGAGCGAGTACATTTTTGAGCCCGAGCCGGAGGAGCTTTTCCAGCGATTGCTGCCCCGGTACGTCGACGCTCAAGTCTACCAGATGCTGCTCGAGGCCAGCGCCTCGGAACACGCGGCGCGCATGAGAGCGATGGCCGCGGCGACCGAGAACGCGGAAGAGCTGACTGAGAAGCTGACCATGCAGGCCAACCGCATGCGCCAGCAGGAGATCACTGCTCAGCTGCTCGACGTCGTCGGCGGTTCAGAAGCACTCGCGTAGGACGAGCCGGCAAAACCGTCCACGCGCGCGACACGACACGCGAAGCGAACGCGTAAGGGAGTTGACGCATGGCTCAGGGTAAGGTTGCCCAGGTAATGGGCCCGGTTGTGGACCTCGAATTCCCACCGGATCAGCTACCAGAACTCTACAACGCCATCCAGATTCAGGCCAACGACGCAAATCGGAATATCGATCTCATCGTCGAGGCCGCGCAGCACCTGGGCGACAACCTCGTCCGGTGCATTGCGATGGCGACCACCGACGGCCTCGTCCGCGGAGATGGCGCGACCGACAGCGGCCAGCCGATTTCCGTCCCGGTCGGGCCGGCCACGCTCGGGCGGCTGTTCAACCTGCTCGGCGAGCCCATCGACAACAAGGCTGAGGCGGTTGAGGCCTCCGATACATGGCCCATCCGTCGCCCGCCCCCCCCCGTTTGACCAGCAGTCCGTCAGCCAGGACCAGTTTATCACCGGTCTCAAGGTCGTCGACCTGCTCGCCCCCTTCCCGACCGGCGGCAAGATCGGCCTGTTCGGCGGGGCGGGCGTTGGCAAGACTGTTCTGATCCAGGAGCTTATTCGTAACGTCGCCGCCGAACACTCCGGCGTGTCGGTATTCGCCGGCGTCGGCGAGCGCACTCGCGAGGGCAACGACCTCTATCTCGAGATGGAGGAGTCAGGCGTTCTCCCGCAGACGACCCTCGTGTTCGGGCAGATGAACGAGCCGCCGGGCGCCCGCCTGCGCATCGGCCTCACGGCGCTGACGATGGCGGAGTACTTCCGCGACGTCGAGGGCCAGGACGTTCTGCTCTTCATCGACAACATCTTCCGCTTCACCCAGGCCGGCTCCGAGGTTTCCGCGCTCCTCGGGCGCATGCCATCCGCGGTTGGCTACCAGCCCACGCTGGCCACTGAGATGGGCGAACTGCAGGAGCGCATCGCTTCGACCGAGCAGGGATCGGTCACATCGATCCAGGCTGTCTACGTGCCGGCGGATGACTACACTGACCCGGCTCCGGCCACAACCTTCGCTCACCTCGACGCGTCGATTCACCTTTCGCGCGAACTCTTCGAGCAAGCCATCTACCCGGCGATCGATCCCCTTGCGTCGACATCGCGACTGCTCGACCCGGGCGTCGTCGGCGACAGGCATTACGGGATCGCTCGCGAGGTCCAGCAGCTCTTGCAGCGCTACCGCGACCTCCGCGACATCATCGCGATCCTCGGGATGGACGAACTTAGCGACGAGGACCGCCAGGCCGTGGCGCGCGCGCGTCGCGTTCAGATGTTCCTGAGTCAGCCTTTCTTCGTAGCCGAAGTCTTTACCAACTTGCCCGGCCAGTACGTCGATGTCGAGGACACGCTCCGCGGCTTCGAGGAGATCCTCGAGGGCAAGCACGACGAGCTTCCGGAGATGGCATTCCACCTCGTGGGCACGATTGAGGCCGCTCAGGAGAAGGCTCGCACAATGCAGTCGGACGAGGCCGAAGCCTAAGGCCCGCCAGAGGACAGGCAGCATGGCCAGCACATTCACAGTACAAATCGCATCCCCCGAGCGCGTTTGCCTCGAGCGCGAGGTCGCGTCCCTCACCGCGCCGGCGTACGACGGCTACCTGGGCGTCATGGCGAACCACGCGCCGATGGTGGCTGAGTTGCGCGTCGGCGAGGTCCGCTTGGTGGATGCGGACGGCGCCGAGGAACTCGTCGCGGTTTCGGGCGGGTTTTTGTCTGTCTCAGACAACACGGCGGTCGTGCTGGCGGATTCCGCGGAGGTGGCAACCGACATCGACCAGGAGCGCGCTCAGGAAGCCAAGAAGCGCGCTCGCGAACGGCTAGCCGGCAATGGCGACAACCAGGATAGCGACGCCGTTGATTCAGAGCGAGCCAGATGTGCGTTGGTGCGAGCCATTAACCGCCTTACGGTGGTGGGCAAGCGGCCGTAAGCGTCCCCCCAAGAACCCGAAGCTCTCACCCTTTCAGATGCGGATCGAACACTGCCGGCGCCGCCCTCGTAATGGGGTGTGTCGGTCGCGCCCCTTGCCAAGCCGCGCCGTTTGTCGTTATTGTAGGACGCGCTCAAACTACGCGATCATACGTGAACCTACCTATGTGGCGCTTCTCTGAAGATCTCGGGATTGACCTGGGCACGGCGAATATCGTCGTCTACGCGCGTGGCCGCGGCATCGTCTTGCGCGAGCCATCTGTTGTGGCTATCGACACGCGCACCAAGAAGGTCCTGGCAGTTGGCGAAGAGGCGCGTCTGATGCTCGGACGCACGCCCGGCAATATCGTCGCCAAGCGCCCGCTACGCGACGGGGTCATCGCGGATTACTCCATCACGCGCGACATGCTCGCGTACCTCATCGCGCGCGCGTGCGGCAAGCGCGGACGGCTGTTCAAGCCGAGGGTCGTCATCTGCATCCCGTCCGGCGCGACCAATGTCGAGAAGCGCGCCGCGCTCGACGCCGCTCGCTCCGCGGGCGCCCGGCGAGCGATCCCAATTGAGGAACCCATGGCCGCCGCTATCGGCGCCGGCCTCCCCATCGATCTCCCCGGCGGGAACATGGTCGTCGACGTGGGTGGCGGCACGACCGACATCGCCGTCATCAGCCTCGGTGGAATCGTCATCTCCGACAGCCTTCGCGTCGGCGGCAACCGCCTCGACGAGGCCATCGTTCGCCACGTTCGGCGCACCTACAACCTCGACGTTGGGGAGCCCACTGCGGAGAACATCAAGATGGAGATCGGGTCCGCGGTGCCGATCGACCCTGAGCACGACCTCGACGTCAAAGGCCGCGACATCGTGAGCGGCCTGCCCAAGGTGGTAACGGTTAGCTCCGTCGAGGTCCGCGAGGCCATGCAGGAGTCGATCACTGCCATCATCGTGTCTGTGAAACAGATTCTGGAACAGACGCCGCCGGAACTCGCCGCCGACATCATCGAACGCGGAATCACGCTGACAGGTGGTGGGGCGCTGCTCGTGGGGCTCGATACTTTGCTCGAGCGCGAGACGGGGATCCCCGTGGTGATTGCCGGCGACCCGATGAGTTCCGTCGCGGTCGGCACGGGCGCGGTGCTCGACATGGCGAGCTTCCTCGACAGCCACGACGACTCTCCCATCTACCAGGAGCGCACCTAGTCTCTCCGCGCTACTGAGTCCTCATCCTCAGCCTCGTCTCGATCGTGCTGCCGAAGAACGCCGCGCGCAGCTCGTGCACCGAGGCCTCTGCCGCGTCGGTGACGGTCTGCCCAGCCTCCACCTCGTCCGGGTAGATGGTGAACAGGCGCTCGCCGCGGGCCGTTACGTGCGCCAGCCCGCCGGCATCCTCGATCGCGATGTCATACTCCTCCATGCCGCCCGCAAGCGCTGTGTCGACCCTCGTAACCGCCGCCGCCGCCCGTTGCGCGGCCGTCTCGCCGGTCGGGGCTGTCGCGAAAAACGTGTAGATCGTTCGGTCCCACAGAAGAAGCACCGCCGCCGGCTCTCCATGCACGATGGCGTCCATTGCCTCCGGTTTGCTCCAGGACGTCACGGCCCGTCGATTAACCTCGATGCCGTGGTCTCTGATGAATCGGCGGATCGCCTGGACGCGTTCGACCGGGTACGGGTGAGTTTGGTAGATGCCTAGTTCCACCGGCGCGCGCGATCGCTCTTCGGCGGCAAGACGCTCGATGAAAGTGAGCAGGCCTGTGGGGTTGTACCCCGCTTTGACGATGTACTCGACCGCCGACTCATCGGCTTCCGTCTCGTAATCAATCCCGTAATGGTTCATCACGCCCGTCGCGACTTGCTGGCTGACTCCGAGTATCTGAAACGCCGTGCCGATTCCTCCGCCAAGAAGCAGCGTCGCTAGCGATGCGATCAGTCCCCCTCGGAAGAGCCCCTTTGCTCGATCGGACTGGCGAAGGCCGTGGTAGTGACAGACGTGGGCGATTTCGTGGGCGAGAATTGATGCCAGCTCATCGTCGGACTGCACGGAGAGGAATGCCTTGTCTGGCGACGGCGGAACCAGCAGTCCACGCGTGACGAAGATGATCCCACCTGGCAGCGCGAAGGCGTTCGCGTCTTCGCGGTCGAGCAGATGCAGTCTGTAGCCACTGACGGCGGGCTGCTCCTCGCCTTCGGGAACGGTTGCCGCGCCGATGTCATGTTGCACGTCCGGTCGCGGACAGTGGACCGCGATTTCGTCGAGTAGCTTCTGACATCGCGCCTTCTGCGCCTCATCCGCCCACTCCGGCGCCTCAGCGAGGATTTCCTTCGCGCCCTCCTCGCTGACCCGCCGCTCGTGGTCCGGCGACCACGTCTTCGCGGCCTGGGCAGGCGCGACTGCCGGCAGCATCAACGTGACGAGAAACAAGAACAGACAGACTCGGCCGATAGGCCGTCGATGTTGGATCATATCACCTGGTTAGACACCCAGTCCCCGCGTCCGGTTTCCCCCGCGCCCCTATCGAGGTTTCGCAACCAGTTCCAGAATCCGCAGATCGAAGAACTTGCTGGTATACGTCGGCCGCATCACGAGTGACGTGTCGGCTCCCTCCTCCGATCCCGCAATCGAGATCACTTCCTCATCCATGTCGAGCATTCCCGCATCCGCCGCCATGAGCATGCACTCCACCGCGACCTTCGTCCCCTGGCACCACGTGTAGTAGACATGCGAGATGAGATGGTTGTCGGGCAGCCCGCCGAACTTATCGGCGATGGCGCTATCGAGCGCGCCCATGAGCGAGTGAGGACAGGTGAGAATCCTCACGCCGAGACTCTCAGCCTCCGCAGTGATGCCCTGGTCCGGCGGGGCGTAGGTTCCCCAATGTCCGGCCGAAAGCGTAACGCCGATGATCGCGCAGTCCGGCATCGCCTTCGCCGCCATGAACGCGGTCTTGCCGGTTGTCGTGGCCACGACCACCTGTCGAATGCCCAGCTCGCCCCCGCGCCGGTTGCTTGCCGCCAGCGTCGCCTCCGTGTGATCCGGACCCGGCGTCTCGAAGTACAGGACGGTCTGCTCCATGCTGCTCGCCTCCCGCGTCGCGTTGGGCTGTCGACGGTCGGCGTCTCCTTCGCCTCGCCGCGCCCATCTCCCTCGCCCCACGGAGGGAAGCCGCCCACCCCGAGCGAAGAGACGAGTTCGTCCCATTGACTCTCCCCTGGTGACACTCGAGTGATGACATGCGCGCAAGCCGTTGTTGATGTGCTCCAGCGCCACGGCCCCCCGGTGGTGTTCGGCTATCCCGGCGCTCACACCGTGCTGCTCCACGCCGCCGTCTGTCGCGAGCCGTCTTTGCGGCACGTGCTGGTCCGCCACGAGCAGGGCGCGGCCTTCGCGGCCGACGGTTACGCCCGGGCGAGCGGCGGCGCCGGCGTGTTCATCACAACCGCCGGCCCCGGCGCGACCAATGCCCTCACCGCAGTCGCCGAGAGCTATACGAACTCGATACCGACGGTCCACGTGTCCGCTCAGGTCGACCGGCCATACATCGGAACCGGCCTCGGCGCGTGGCACGAGACAGACCTTGAGGCGATATTCAAGCCGGTCACGAAGTGGAACGCCACCGCCTCCGAGGCCGCCGATGCCCCCGCACTGACGCTCCGCGCGCTCGCGGAGGCCGTTGCCGGACGTCCGCGAACAACGCAGATTTGCATTCCTCGTGACCTCTTGGATCAGCCGTCGCCGCCGCCGGATGGCCCCGCCGATGTCGATCGCTCGACGGCCCTCGACGCCGATGAGGTCGCAGCCGCTGCCCGCGCGCTGGCCGAGGCAGAGCGGCCCGTCATCCTCGCCGGTGGCGGCTCACAGGGCGCGTCCTCGGCTCTGCGGTCGCTCGCCCGAGCCGTCGGCGCCGGTGTCGCCACCACGTGCATGGGCAAGGGCGCCTTCGCAGATGACGATCCTCTCTCCCTCGGCGCCGCGTGGGGCGCCCCAGCCGTGGCCGCCCTCGCCGAGGCGGACGCGTGCCTCGCGGTCGGATGCCGTTTCACCGAGATAACCACACGCACGTGGGCCGTCAAGATGCCCAGTTCGCTTATCCATATTGATATCGACCCCGACGTCATCGACATGCACTACCCGGCCACCGCGCCCGTCGTTGGCGATGCCGGCGCGGCCCTTGAAGCCATTGCCTCTGAGGTCGCCGCCACGCCTCGCGATGATTGGAGGAGCCGCGTCGCCGAACTCCGAGCAGCAGACCGAGCTGCCCTCAACCCTGACGCTCTACTGTGTCGCGTGCTCCGCGGCGCTATCCCCAGGGAAGCCATGATCGTCGGTGACGTCGCGACCCTCTGCTACCACATGTTCAACCACTTCGACGTCTACGAGCCCAACGGATTCCTCTACCCGTCCGGCTACATCGCCATGGGCTACGGGCTGCCCGCGGCGATCGGCGCTCACTTTGCCCAGCCCGATCGGCCCGTGGTCTGCCTCGCCGGAGACGGCAGCTTCTGCATGACCGCTACCGAACTCGCAACGGCCGTTCAGGATAGCGTTCCCGTCAAGATCATCTTGCTCAATAACTCGCGCCTTGAGGCCATCGCTCACTTCGCCGGCGGCGACCTCGATGACATGCGCCAGATCGTCGATCTTCGGAATCCGGATTTTGTGTCCATGTCGAAGTCATTTGGCGTTCATGCCGAGAGGATTCCCGCAGGCGATACGGAAGGGCTTGAATCCCACATCGCGTGGCTGATGCGCGAAGAGGGACCCGCGCTGCTTGAGGTATTGCTCGACTAGCGCGTGGCAACCGGAGGCTCGATGTCCACCGATATTCTGTCCATGTTCCGGCTTGACGGCAAGGTCGCTCTCGTAACCGGCGCGTCGCGGGGCATCGGCCTGGGCCTCACGGAGGCCCTCGCATCCGCTGGCGCCGACGTCGCTCTGTGTAGCCGCTCAGCAGATGCGCTCCAGGCGAACGCCGACCGCATCGTCGAGGCGACAGGCCGCAGAGCCATATCGACCCCGGCCGATCTCACTGATGTCGACCAGATCCGCGCCACCGTGGATAAAGTGGTGGAAAACCTCGGCAGACTGGACGTGCTCGTCAATAACGCTGGCATCAACATCCGCGAGCCCTCCCTCGATTACACCGAGGAGCAGTGGGACCAGGTGATGGACACCAACATCCGCTCTCCGTTTTTCGTCGCGCAGGCAGCCGCCCGCGCGATGCTGGAGACCGAGGGCGGAAGCATCATCAACACCGCCTCGATGCTGACCTTCATGGGGCGCGCAACCGTCCCCGCCTACGCGGCCTCCAAGGGCGGCATCGGGCAGCTCACGAAGACGCTAGCGGTCGAATGGGCCGAAAGCGGCGTCCGGGTCAACGCAATCGCGCCGGGCTTCATCAGCACTGAGATGACCGCCCCGCTCCGAGAGGACGCGGAGTTTGACGAGTGGGTCATGGGGCGAACGCCTATGCGACGCTGGGGCTACCCGTCCGATCTGGCGGGTGCGGCGGTCTTTCTGGCATCCGATGCGTCGGCGTTTATCACGGGCCAGATACTCGCTGTCGATGGAGGATTCATCGCCAGCTAGCATGTTTCGAGGGTATTGGAGTTTTCCACATTCACAGGTTGTGATGTCAGGTCTTGTGGATAACCATGTTGAAAACCACTGCCGAAAGTGGATAACACGGGCCCGAGGGGCAATGGCGCCCTCTCGGATCTGACCGAATCGCGCAAGGATGCGCCTGGGTGGTGCCTCACATGAGGGTCGTGCTTGGATGCAGGCATGCGCTGTTTCGCGAGGGGCTTCGGGAGATCCTGAAGCGGTGGAATGGCATTGACGTCGTTGGTACGGCCCCCTCATTAGCCGAGGTGCCTCGACTTGTGGACCGAGAGCAACCGGACGCGCTCGTTCTCGTCCGCACCGACAGCCCCCGGGATGATGCCCAAACCATCGAGACGACCAAGAAACTCGCCCCGAAGTGCGTGGTAGTCCTCGTCGAATCCGGCGGGCGATCGGGCACTCGCGAGAGCCTCGGCGAGACCGCTCGCGTCACCCGCAGCGTCGGCGCGACAGGCCTGGTGCGGCTCCTCTGGGAGCTGTCCGGCGAGGCCAACGGTCGGGAGACGGACCCGCGCGACTTGGGGCCCGAGCCGCGCCAACTCCTTACCGAGCGCGAGTGGGACGTGGCCCGCGCCGTGTGCGAGGGCCTCCCCAACAAGACCATCGCCCGCAAACTCAGAATCAGCGAGAAGACAGTTAAGAACCACCTCTCCAGCATCTACCGGCGCGCCGAGATCTCCGGCCGCACCCAGCTAGCCGTCTGGGCCATGAAGCGCGGGTTGGATGGCGAGGACGCATAGCCGCCGCCGCGTGTCGCATCCTTCTGCCGTCTCCCTGACGACGTAACCACCTGTTCTCAGCCTTGGGCGCCCATCGAGCGCCTGCACGCTGTCACGTCTGGTTGATGGGCGCAAACACTCTGAGTGGCCCCGGCTATTGGTTTAGAAAACCGATAGGTGAAACTCTCAAGCTGCCCTCAAGACCTCATGTGAAGCTTAATCTTCACAATATCGATACTAGAACCTATAGACTATATACAGTACCGTTGCCTTTCATTTACTATTCATTGTAGGGATTGTAACGGAGCTCTTCCTTTTGGAGGTGAACCGCAGGTGCGTATACTTGCAGTCACGAGTTGTGTAGCTCTTCTTGCCGTGACCATGGCAGTGGCAAGCGTCGACGCTTCGCCAATGTCACCGACGTTGCTGGTCGCAAAGGCGGCGACCGGCCTATCCGCTAGCGGAGACATGGGTGGCCTGAATCTCATCTGGGATCCATTGCCTCCACCGCCACCGCCGCCGGATGGCGATCCGCCGCCGCCCCCCGGGGACATGGGTGCGCTCAACCTGATTTGGGATCCGCTGCCGCCGCCGCCGCCACCGCCAGCCGGTGATCCGCTGCCGCCGCTGCCGGGTCCTGGGGACATGGGTGCTCTGAATCTCATCTGGGATCCACTGCCCCCACCCCCGCCGCCACCGCCTCCTCCGCCTCCACCACCCCCACCGGGTGGCTAGAGTTCGCTTAGGCAGAGGTAACGGTACATAGCAGTCAGCAGGAAGCGCGTCCCGGCGCGCTTCCTGCGGTTCTGTCCCCTCTAAGCATCGCACCTAGTCCTCACTGACCCCGCTCAATGTGTGGTATAAAGAACCTGTAGACACACGTAACGCCCGTGTAACAGCTTGCCCGAGCCTCTGGCTGCACGAAGACCTCCATGTTCAGCGGGGCTTGGTCGGAGACGACGACACAGCAAATGGACATAGCGAGCGACACGCAGGAACTGATCCGAGAAGCCGAAGCCGCCGATCCCTCCGAGCGCATGTACGCGCTCTCGGCTATGGCGATGAGCGACACGCCGGAGGTCCGAGACCGGCTCATCGCCGGGCTAAAGGACCAAGACCGCGACTGCAGGGCCGCGTCCGCACGGCTCCTCGGCGACCGCCGCGACCCCGAGGCTGTCCCTGCCCTCGCGGATGCCCTGATTGATTCGTCCAGCGACATCACGCGCGAAGCTGCGGATGCCCTCGGCTCGACTGGCGACCACCGCGCCGTGCGTCCGCTGATGCTGGTGCTGCGGGAGTACTCCGCGCCCGCCCGCGCCGCCGCCGCGCGCGCCCTTGGGGGGCTCCAAGCACTTGAGGCAGCCCCCGCCCTCGCCGAGGCCCTGGGCGACTCCACCGAGGGCGTCCGTGCTGAGGCGGCAGAGGCGTTGGGTGAGCTGCAAGCGGAAGACACCTGTCCTGCGCTCGTGGTTGCTCTGGGCGACGACAGCGACCGCGTCCGTCAGTCGGCGCTGTCCGCCTTGCGTCGGCTGGGGATGCCCGCGGTCAACGCGCTTGTGGAGGAACTCCAGGCGGCGCCTGATGAGCGGCGATGGCGCGCGGCGCTGGCTCTTGGCGAGTGCGCCAACCCGGCGGCTACCGACCCGCTGGTCGCGGCGTTGAGTGATGAATCTGAAAACGTCCGCGCTCAAGCCGCGCTGGCTCTGGGCAGTATGGGTGGCAGCGACGCCGCCGAGCCACTGCGCGAGGCGCGCAACGACCCGGCGCCGTCCGTGCGCGAAGCCGCGGCGCTCAGTCTCGCGCGTCTTGGAGAGCCGTCTACCATGTCGGATGCAATGGGGGGTGACACGATGACCGCGGACAGACCACCGGAACCGACTTCACGCGCGCCGATGCAACCCGCCCGCATGCCGCCTCGCACGATCAGGCCGGGTGCGGATCGACGCCAGACCAACTGGACATCGATAGTCGTCGGCGCCGCTCTCATCATACTGGTGGGCGTCGTTGTCTTGTGGGCGTTGTGGCAGGGAGGCGTGCTGGGCTCGCGCGAGGACCCGTCGGACCCCTCGACGGGACCGATCGGCGCGACGCCTCCCGATCCGGTCACGCCTGTTGACGCGGAGTCGTCAGACGCCGAATGCCAGGTCGTCAGCCCGCGCTGGTTTATCGAGGGCGACACGCTCTACATCAGCGGCCAGGTTGTCAACTCGGGCACGGGGCCTGCGAGGGATGTCGAGGTCCACGTGACGATCACCGACGAGTACGACGAGATCGTTGCTCGCCAGGACACTCCCACCGAGCCGGCCACAATTCGCGCGGACTTCTCAGCCGAGTTTACTGTCAAGATGGACATACCTGACATCTCTGGCCCGCCGGGCATCGCGGCCGCTGTAGAATGGCGGTGAGAAGCCGCGGACGCCAGAGCAAACGAAACTGGGATTCCCTTGGCGGGAATCCCAGTTGTGCTTCTCGTCCATCGCGAGGCGCGTAACGATGCGCTTCCACCTCGTCGGCACTTACTTGTTGTTGATCGTGACGCCTGGCCATTCGTCCGTTCGGAACGGGTTCGTCGGCAGCCCAACCGCGTTATACAGATTGCAGACGGGGTTGTTCGCCCACGCGTATCGCACCGCCACCGGATTCGCGACGCTCGCGGTCGACACCACGACCGCACCACCATCGATCACAGCGTCCGCCCAGACAAACTGCTGATCCTCGCCGGCAATGGCAAAGCCTTTCACCGGCTCGCCGTCCTTCGCCACGAGGTTCGTTCCCACGTTATCGAAGTACACGCGGATCGCGCTGCCATCAACCCTCCACGCGCCAACCGTAGGACCTGAGAAGACGATGTCCTGTCCGTAGTCCTTCTTCAGCGCGTTCAGCGCCAGGCGCAGCCCCACGTCCTGCTTGTTCTTGGGGTGGATGTCCTTCGCCTCGCCGACGTCGATGATGACGGCCTGGCCTGTGTTACGCAGCGAGAGCGTCATCGACTGCGCCTCGCGAAGCTCTGCCCACGCGCTGTCCTGTGGGTCGGGCGCGACGTCCATGAAGTTGGCGAGTTGCACGAAGTAGAACGAGAACGCGCCCTGGCCCCAGTTCTCCCGCCAGTCGCTGATCATCGCCGGGAAGAGCGTCCGGTACTGGTACGCGCGTCCGGCGTTCGACTCGCCCTGGTACCAGATCGCGCCCCGGATCGCGAAGGGGATGAGCGGTTGAATCATCCCGTTGTAGAGCGCGGACGGCTGGTGTTGCTTCTGAGAGAAGAGGGGGCCATAGGGCCTGCGCGGTTGCGGCTTGCCATCGGCTTTGGCCTTCTCAACGGCGGCCTTCCACTCCTCGACCTTCTTCAGGTAGTTCTCTTGTTGCGTTGGGTAGTTCTCCTCCGCCTTGGCCCAGGAGTCAGCGATCGGCTGAAGCTCCGGGTAGGCCTCCAGTCCCGGCGCGCTCGTCCACGCCTCGCATCGCGTGCCGCCCCACGACGTGTTGATCAGCCCGATTGGGATGCCGAGCTCCTGGTATAGCTTCCGCCCGAAGAAATACCCGGCCGCCGTGAAGTTCGGCACGGTTTCCGGGCTGCACTCTGACCACGAGCCATCGCAATCATCCACCGGTTCCGTCGAGGGTATGCGCGGCACTGAGAACAGCCGGATGTTCGGGTAAGTCGCCGACGCAATCTCGGCCTCGGCGTTGTTGCAGCTACGCACGACCATACCCATGTTCGATTGGCCGGAGCAGACCCACACCTCGCCAACCAGCACGTTCGTCAGCGTGATCGCGTTCTTCCCCGCGACGGTGAGGTCCGCCGGCTCCCCGGTCGTCAAGGGCCGCAGCGTCACTTGCCACGTCCCGTCCTCGTCGGCCCACGTGCTGGCCGTCTGGTCGCGGAACGTAACCGTGACCTTCTCCTTCGCGTCCGCCCATCCCCAGACGGGCACGCGCTGGTTGCGCTGCAGGACCATGTTGTCGCCCAGCACGGACGGTAGTTTCACATCCGCTGACGCCAGGCCCGCTAGCAGAACCGCGACCAGCGTGGCAATGCCGATCAGCCCAATATGTCGCTTAGTCAAATCTCACGCCTCCTTACGCGTTCGATCGAGCGCGTTTCTCCCGGTTTCTACTTCTCGTCTCCGCGTTCCTCCGAGTCGCCGCCCGGAAGCCCGAGGCTTGGGTCGGGCGACATGTCGCACGCTCCGCCACCGACGAGCATGATCGGCTTATTGACGCTCATCGCCACTTCCTCGGCAAGCGATCCGAAGAACGCCCTGTGAAGTCCCCCTGGCCGGTCGAGGGCCATGAGTATCACGTCGTGATCGCTCGCCGCCTCGGTGATTGTCTCAAGTCGCGAGTCCGTCGGGACCGCCTCGCATCGCACCGGTTCATTGACGCCCTGAGCGGTGATCCATGTATGGATTCGCTCGCGATCCGCCTCCACCTCATCCGGCCCGGTGCCCGACGGCAGAAGGTGCAGGATGGTGATCTCATGCTCGTCGACAGCCGAGAGCGCGTGGATCAGCGGCTGTACCGGAACAAGCTCCTCCCGCTCGCCGACGGGCACGAGAATCCGCCTGGTGTGAAGCGACCCGGCGAAGCGGGCGATGACCACTGGCACCCCCGCCTCCTCCGCGACAGCGTCAACGACCCGACGGAAGGCGCGATGTGATGAGCCTACCGGGTGCCCGAGCACGATGGCCCGTGCCTTCGCATCAGTCGCCGCGGACGCGATCTCATGGGGCACGTCCGTGCCGTGGGCCACGCGCGTTTGGAGCGGATACCCGAGCGAGCCGGCCTCCTTGGTGGCCGCATCGAACAAGGCCGCCGTGTCCCGGGCCTCCTTGGTATCTGCGTAGTCGTCTTCGCTGATGTCCGTCTCGACGGCCAGGGCGACAGGTGTGGCGTCGTAGTAGTGCGCCAGCAGCGTCGACACTCTCGCGACCGAAGGCGCCGTTACCGGGTGTCGAACGCCAAAAAGAACGGTATCCGTCGCGTTGTCCGGGCTCTGCAGTTGCGGCCAAATCCAGGGCACCAACTCGATCTCGTCGAGCTGGCTCGGCCTAAGCCCCTCTAGCCCCACCGGCTCTGCCGCGGCCGCGCGCCCGACCTCACCGGCGCGGACCACGGCGTGCTTCGCCGAGAGCGGCCCGAGCAGCTCGCTGAGCACGACGCCCGCCAGCACCACTGGCATGACGATCGCGGCGTACTCCGCCAATGCCTCATTGGCCTGGATCGTCAGAATCAGGCCAATCGCCACACCCGCTTGCGGCACCAGCGCGAACCCAAGGTACTTGCGCACCGTGTCGAGCGAGTCAGACAGCGTCGCGCCCACGTACGCACCGCACATCTTTCCCGCCACGCGTAGCACGGCGTAGGTGATGCCCACAGCCCCCGCGGCGACGAGAGCGCCGACGTCGAGGTGGGCCCCCGCCAAGGTGAAGAACAGCGCGTAGATGGGCGGCTCGAAATCGTTGATCGCCCTGAACACTCGCACGTCGCGCCGGTCGCGGTTGACGATCGTGAAGCCTGCTGCCATCCCAACCAGGAGGGGCGATTCCAGCCCGAGGAGTCGGCTCCCCTCGCCACCCAGGAGGATGAGGGCGAGGCCCGCCGTCAGCATCTCCCCCCGGCGCTTCAGCCGGTGGACGATAATATCGATCAATAGCCCGCAGATGATCCCGATCATCACCGACCCGAGCGCATCCCCGAAGCCATGTCCCACCGCGAGGAAGAGGCTCCCACCGGCGGCTCCCGAGACCGTGCTCACCACCGCGAGCACGACGCCGAACACGATGATCGCCAGCCCGTCGTCGAGCGCCACAACCGCCATCAACGTGCGGGTCAGCGGCCCGGAGGCTCGCAGCTCGCGCATCACGTGAACGGTTGCCGCCGGCGCCGTCGCGGTCGCGACACCCCCCAGCAGCGCCGCGAGGCAGACGTACTCCAACACGCCCCAGCCGCCCGGGCCGATCTGAGTCATCCAGGCCACGCCGAACGTGCCTAGCGCGACGAATAGGCACGCGCCGGATGACTCCAGGACGCCGATGTAGCCGACGCTGCGGATTGACTTCTTGAGATGACGCCAGTCGAGGTGCTCGCCGATGCCAAACGCGATGAGCATGAGCGCAATGTCGGTGAAGTGCCCGGTGTCTTTGATCTGCTCGTGCGCAATCAGGTTCAGCCCGGATGGGCCGAGCAACAGCCCCGTGCAGATGAAGCCGGTGACGGACGGCAGCCGCACGAGCCGCGCGATCCTTGCCCCCAAAAGCCCGGCGCCCATCAATAGGGCGAGCGCGAGTGTTGTCTCCATGTATCCCTATCCAACCATAGTTGTCATCACGCGCAGGGAGTTCGCGTCCGGCCTCGGCAACCCCTTCGCAGTTTCGTGGTGGAAGGTGCGCGCCCGCCACCAATCCAACCCACAGGCATGAGAACCCTCGTCGTCATACTGTCCGCGCTGCTCGTCGCTCCGACCCTCGCTGAGCGCATCTGGTGGGACGGCTCCACTGACGACGAAGACGCTCCGCCCGGCAAGCTCCTCAGCGACAATGAGGGCTGGTGGGGCGAGACCGTCCTGACCGGCGTCGAATACACCTACGACGTCGAGCCGACCAATCCCGCCGACATCTGGCGGACCGACGCCGAGCGTTACGGCCGTCGGCTTCTGGACGGCCGCCCTGAGGGCAATTGGTGGGTGCCCGTGGGCGTCAACCACCAGGCCCTCGTGGTGACCTTCGACTTCCAGCGCCTGTGCTCGTTCGCCGAGGTCGATGTCTGCACGCGCAGCAAGCAGGTTGCCGTCACCATCGAGACCGGCGACGACCCCGGCGGCCCGTGGACCGAGGCGCTCACGCTCGCCCGCGAGGACTGCCCCGAGCAGGCGTTCCATCGACTCCCCATAGACGAATCAGGCCGGTACCTCCGCCTCTCTCTCGATAGCGGCGGCATCTCGTGGGTCGATGAGGTCCTCGTCTGGGGCGATGCTCAGGGCGACGCCGCCGAGGCCTATAACCCCGTTGCTCCGGTCTCGTATCCCACCGGCACGGCGTTCACCTCAATCTCCGGCGCGGACAAGACCGCCTTCAGCGACGCCCAGTTCTGGGATTGGCAGCGCGATCTCGGCGAGCGCGTCGATGACGACGCCGTGTGGTCGCGCGTTCCGACCTACGATAGCATCAGCGCCGAGCCCATTCTCCCCGCGAGCGATGCTCTCGCCTCGCGCGTCGAGTTAGTGATGGCTCGCAACGAGACCGAGTGCGCCGCGCTCGCGCTCACCAACACCAGCATCGTCGAGTCGCGCGAGGTTGAGGTCTCGCTCCCGGATTTCGAGGCAGCCGGAATGTCCGCGGATCTTAGGGTGGCGGGGGTCATCGGCTCACGCCAGTTCGGCGTCAATACCGGCCCGCTCTTCTCGGCTGACAACCTCTTGGGCCCCAGCCTCATGCATCGGTACCTCACCAACGCCGAGTGCGTCGAGGGCTTCCCTAGACTCGTGGTCCCGCCAGGGGGATCTGCCGTTCTCTGGCTCTCCGTCACATCCGATCGCGCTAGACCCGGCGCCTACCGCGCGACCCTCGCTGCCACGGGCTGCGATCCCGTTCAAGTGCAGGCGCGGGTCATGGATGTCACGCTGCCCGACGTCGACATCTGGCTCAACACGTGGAGCGACGTCACGAGCCAGTTCCCCTTCACGTATGGCGAGCGCGATGAGCGCGAGGTCGCTTACAAACAGTCCCTCGGCGTCACCGTCTGGGATGGCTTCCCCGAAGAGGGATCCGTCTCCGCTCTCGCCCGGCAACGCGGCCGCACGATCCACCACGTCTACGGCCTGCCCCGCGAGTACGTCGACAAGGGCTACGCCAACCAGATCGCGCCGGACGGACTCACCGATGACGACCGCGCGGCCATCACCGAGCACGTGCTGTCTCTCGTCGCCGATGCCGAGGCCTTGGGCTTGGACTACGACGATTGGTACGCCGAACTATGGGACGAACCGGGGGAGAGGAACTCAGAGCTTTACGGCGCGATGGCGCGCGTAATCCGCGAGGCGGACCCCAGAGCGCGCATCTGCTGCAACCCGTGTTTCTGGGAGGGCGATGGCGTCCTTGACGATGACGCCGTGTCCACCGTTCTCGAGAGCTGGTACAACGAGACCATCGACATCTCCGTCCCGCTCTTCCTGCTGCTGAGAGATCGGCCGAAATGCTGGGACCTCTTCGCCGCGTCTCGGTCTGTCCGCGCCTTCTACACGGTATCAACCCAATCCGCCAAGGGCGGCGCGAGCGACCAGGTCGAACTCTACCGTCGGCAGGCTTGGGACGCGGCGAGGCGTGGCTGGAACGGCTGGGGGTTCTACTCCTACTACGCGCCGCGGGGCAATCCGTGGACGGACTTCGATGGGAGCTGGCTCGAGGATCGTCCCGACTACCAGATGGTCTATCCCGGGCCTCGCGGTCCGATCCCGACCCGCCCGTCCGAGGCTGTTCGTGAAGGCTGGGAGGAGTACCAGTTGATCGAACTGCTCCGCCGCCAGGGCAAGCGCAAACGCGTCGACGACATATTGGCCGACTACGAATCAGGCAAATCGATGGATGAACTGCGGACGAGGGCGCTCAGAGTGGCTCAGTGAATTCAGGGCGCTACGTGCTGGGGCACTTGCGTGGACGGCCACGGGGCTTTGGCCTGAGCGTTCTGCCGAGAGACGCCTCGAGGCTAGCCACAAACTCATTGTCTCCCGCTGGCCAGCCGGACGTCGTCGACTTCCGGATTTGCTCCTGGCGTGCCTCGTCCTCGTCCGCGGTCAGCGCGTCACGCCAGTGCTGGACGTCCCACTTCGCGAGGAACCATCCCATGTCGAGGATGCGCCTCGGATCGCGACCCGTCACGTGAGCGTGGGCGCTCGACCAGCGGTGCTCCCACGCGTGAGCAACAAGGCCAGCGCGGACCGGGTTCTGTTCCACGTACACCAGCGCACCGTAGGCATGAGCCTCGTCGAGTGGGCATGAGTAGTATCGGTCTTGCCACAGGTGCCCCGACCGACCGTGGCGCTCGTTGAACCACTGGGCGTAGACTCGGTTCGTTCCGCCAACGCCCTTGGCAAGAGAATCAGACTCCGCGGGCACGGCCACGACATGCACGTGGTTCGTCATCAGGCAGTATCCGAGGATTGACACGCCGTGCTTCGCGCACCGATCCATGAGCAGATTGACATATGCTCGCTGATCGTCCGGGGAGACGAAGATCGCCTCACGGTTGTTCCCGCGTTGCGTGATGTGGTGCGGGAGTCCAGGGACGACTACCCGTGCTATCCTGCCCATACTACCATGCTACATCAGAAAAATAGGGACAGCAACCCTTTTTCACTTTTTAGACGACAATATTAAAACGTTTCGTGAAAAAGGGTTGCTGTCCCTATTTTTCTTCTCGTGTCAGATGTCGAAATACAGCCGTCGTCCCGCGCGGAAGCTGAAGACTTTGCCCGTCGTGAAGCCGACGACCACTGCCGCCACGGTCGCGCTCATGTAGCCGAAGCTGAGGCCCAAGAAGCCTGGCGCCGCCTTCGCGTGGAGCGTCATCCCGCCGTAGCGCAGGATCAGCCGCTGCGCGATCCATGTCACGAAGAAGCTCGCCCAGTACGTGTTCCCGTAGGTGCTAGCAATTAGGTAGCCCCACGGCGTGATCGGGAAGCGCGTGAAGCGCCCGCGCATCGCCGCCAGCCCCAGCACGAGCGCTCCGCCGAGCACTCTGAGCAAGTTCGGCCCGATCGACTGCGCGCGCTGGCCGATGCTGAGCAGTTGGTTGTAGTTCCCTTGCGCCCAGCGCACCTCGTAGTAGCCATCGCCACCCGCGCCGACCGCCGAGAGAGCGCCCATGCCGTAGAACGTGCCAAGGTGCGTCCAGTAGGCAATCCCCAAGCCCACCGCCAGCGCGCCCACGCCGAGGGCGAACATCCGCGATTGCCTGATGCCGGCGACCTCCGCGATTCTCAGGTCCTCAATATGGTACGCGCCCGTCTGCGTGAACTGGCCCGTCGTCATCCAGCCGAAATGGCTGAACGCGGTGAGGCCCGGCAGGCCCGCGCCCCGTAGCACGTTCCGCGAGCCGAAGATGTCGAACAGGAAGTCTCGCTCCTCGAACGTGAAGGGCAGCCCCCAGTAACTCGGCAGTCCCGTCTCGGCACGAATCCGAGCGTAGACCAGCCCGCTCGCGAAGATCATCACGAACAGGAACAGCCCGAGCCATAGCGGCACTCCCGCCGCTTGCGCCCACATCAGCGCGAACACGAATCCCGCGACTGCCCCGCCGAGCAACCACTTCGCGGACGCTCCGCCCTCTGAGTCTTCGGTCCCCGTGAAGATCGACCGCACCATCGTCCCCAGGCCCTTCCGGTGTCCCCACAGCAACCATCCCGCCATCGCCAGGATCGCGCCGGTCGCCTGCTCGTGCTCGATGCCGATGTGCCATCCCGGCCGTCGCAGACCCAGCCCCGACGCCACGACCCAACTCGCCTTCTGCGCGAGGTAACTCACGGTGATGCTCAGCAGGTTGTCGCTGCTCATCAGGTAACCCAGGCCGACGAGGTGGGGGAGCGGGCGGAAGTAGATAGACGCCAACTCGTTCCATGGCTGGCTGACCAGCCCTCTGAACGGGTAGAGCGTCGTCTTCCACTGCGGAATGTTCTCCCAGATCGGCGTCAGCACGACGGGCGCCGCATACGTCAGCCCCACGAGGAATCCGACCCACATAACCGGGTTGCGGAAGAACGCCTTCCGCGTCTCGACCGCTCCGCCGGTCATCTCAAGCGGCAAGTACAGCAGCGGGAATCGCAAGTGCTCTTGCTTAGACCACCGGCGCTGGAATAGCGAGAGGAAACAGAACAGCCCGATCCACGACACGATCAGGAAGACGGTCCAGCTCCCGAGCGGCCCCGCCCACGCGGCCCACGGCACCGTCCCGCCGGGCGAGCCCTCGAAGTACTGCCTCACAACCTCCGAGTCCGTCGGCGCCAGCCACTCCGGCAGGCCCTCTTTCAGCTCCTCCAGCCGCTCGTAGTACTGTGGCGCGACCATAAACCCCAGCATCCCGCGTGTCATCCGCCGGCCTGACATCGCCACCGTTAGCACGAGCACCGCGTAGACGACCAGCATCTCCGCGCGGCTCAGCCGCCACTTCGGGTTCATCCGCCCGAGCAACGGGTTGATCGCCGCCAGGAGTACCAACGCGAAGATCGCCGGCACGGGCGGGACGCTGCTCTCGATTTCGCCGGCGTTGTATACCAGCGCGACCTGCTGCACGAGAAGTCCCGTGACTACCGCCAGCACCAGCGCCAGAATGATCGCTCGAACGGTCAATGCTTGCTCCCCATGTTCATCCGTCTCCACGACGGGCGTAGGTTGGACGCGACCCGCTCAGACTCCTGGCCCACCCTCCAGGAGTTTGCCTCGCCGTCTTGGACCGCGAGCTTCCAGCTCGCAGCCGTCGCGCGCCCACCTCCCTAAGCCTCCCGCAGGACTCCCCGTCCTCTGCCACGAACTCCTCCCACGAGCATTACCCCGCCATCTTGGAGGGCGCCTGATGAGATTCGCCGCCCCGGCGCTGTTGCTATTGGCCGCGATCACCCCCGTCCGCGCGCAGGACAGCCTGCTCGACGCGTTCGCCAATCCGCCCCGTCCCCGCGTTGCGTTCATCGGTGATGTCGAGCCCGAGACGCCGCTGCGCTCCGCGGCCGATGGCTTCGATGTGCGTCACACGCTGATCTACCCCGATCGGGCGGCAACCTACATCATCCAACCCTCCACCACGCCCGTCGAGATACGCTCGCTGATGATTCGTGCCGCTGCTCTGGGCCGGCACTCGGCCTTCGCGGATGAGATGCCCGACGGGACTGCCGTCTCCGACCAGCCTTACTGGCCGTCCAGCGCCGGCCTGGCTACGATCCACGCTCGCCTGGCTGCGATGATTGATGCCGGCGCCCGCGTGCCCACCGTCGCCGTCGTCGAGCCGTGGATGATCGTCGAGAATGCCGAGGACTGGGAGCAAGAGGCCTTCCGCAACGTCACCAATTACCTCGCTGCAATCCAGGTCGGGTTTAATGTCTTCGATGGCGTCGATCTCCAGCTCTGCTCTGAGGCGCCCGAGCCGTCGGTGAAGGCAGTCTTCCTCCCTCGCGCCACGCTCTCGGCTGATTCGGTCGGGGCGATCGGAGCACTTGTTGACAAGGGAGTCAAAGTCATTGCCTACGGCGACGTGCCGGAAGTCGACGAAGATCAACGCGCCACAATCGAGGAGATCTTCGGCGTCGCCTCGGTTGATGACGTCGAAGACCCGATCGTGCAGAAGGGCAACGCCGTGCTTGTTCCGGCCGAACTCACCCGACTGAACGCGATGCTCAACGGCATGCGCTGCGAGGATCTCTTCCTCTACCCGCCATGGCCCAAGGTCGTCTCGGCGCGCTTCGTCAGCAATGCCGACCCCACGCGCGACTGGTATCTGCTCCACAACACGTCCGACACCGCCTGTCACACCTACCTCACGCTTTACCGCCGCTGCGTCCCGGAGGTCTGGAATATCGACTCAGGCACGGTTCACATCGCGCCGGGCTACAAGTACACCGAAGACGACACGACCCTCCTGCCGCTCGTGCTCGAGTCCCAGGATGCGATCATCCTCATGTGCACCCCCGCCGTCCCCGAGGGCGAAGACACCCATATCGTCCAGGCGCCCGGGCTCGAGAAGGTGACCCGCCAGGACAAGGATGGATCGGTCACCGTCACCGGGCTCGCCCGGCTGAATGGCGGCCACACGGTTATGCTCGCCGACGGGCGGAAAGCGAAGATGCGCGTTGAGGACCTCCCGCCCGAACTCCTCGTCGATGGCGCCTGGAGCTTCGCTGTCGCCACGCCCTTTGACCGCCAGGCCTCCCAGATCACCAAGGCTCGCGTTCGCGCGGAGCGTCCGGGCGACGACCCCTCCGGATGGTCGGCGGCAGATCTTGATGACGCGGTCTGGGACCTCGCAACCGTCGGCGAAGACCTGCCGGCCCTCGCCCCCAAGTGGCATGCCAACTGGCTCGCGTCGAACGGTCACGACACTACCCGCTACTTTCGCACGAGCGTCGAGATTGGGCAGCCTGCCAAGTCGGCCACGCTCACCGTCACGGCCGACAACGCCTACGTGGTCTACCTCAATGGCGAGCAGCTTGGCGAAGACGGGACTTGGATGCAGGCGGAGACCTACGACATCGCCGAGAAGCTCAAGCAGGGGGAGAACGTCATCGGTGTCCGCGTGTGGAATGATGGGCCACAGGGATCCGTCCTCGCCGAGGCTCGGATCGCCATGGCGGATGGTGAGTTCATTCGCGTCGCCACCGACGACTCTTGGCGCGTGTCCGAGACCGAGTCCGATGGCTGGTCTGGTGCCGGCTTTGATGCCTCGGCGTGGGCCGCTCCGGAGGTTGTCGGCGCTGCTCCCACGACGTCGCCGTGGGGCGACGTGCCCGGACTCCCGGCCGAGCCGAACACGGGCCGGCGCATCTGGTTCAGGTTCGATGTCCCGCCCGGCGCCACGCGACTCAACATCCCCGGCGCGGAGGTTGTGGGCGCCTTCATCTCGGGAGAAACGGCGGCGGCGAATGGAAGCGAAGTCGTCTTGGGGGAGAGCGATGATACTCGCCGCGTCGCGCTGGTCATCGACGGCGGCTCGCCACCGGAGTCGCCCTTCGAATGCGAGGCCGCGGCGGATCAGATTCTCGTCGGCGACTGGTCGACTCAGGGACTTGAGGGCTACTCGGGCGAGGCCACGTACGAGCGGACCATTACGTTGCCGGACGAGTACGTCGGCGAGCACATGCTGCTGGATCTTGGCGAGGTCGGTTGTGCTGTTCGACTGTTCGCCAACGGCCGCGAGGTCGGTCCACGCAGTCGCGCGCCCTTCGTCTTCGATCTCGGCGAGGTGCGCAAAGCGAAGCTCAAGCTTAAGATCCAGGTCGCCAACACCCTCGCCGCCGCCGCGCCCTCCGGCATCGTCGGCCCCGTAATGCTCCTCCCGCGCCGACTGATAGAGGCGACGCTGGAAAAAAACTAGGGACAGTTCCCTATTTCCTGAATCAGGCTGTATGACCCATCTACGAGCTGAATCATGAAATAGGGAACTGTCCCTAGTTTCTTCGAATCAGAGCTTCATCTTCCCGATCACCACGCCGTGCGGCTCTAGCTCGATCTCCAGTCGCGTGCCATCCGGCAGCTCAAAAGGCGCCTCATGCGCGCGGTCGTCGTCGTTGACCGCGATCAGGTACGTCGTGCCCTGGTGCTTCCTCACGGTCCAGTGCAGCCAGGTCCTCTCTCGGGCAGTGATCTCCGGCGTCGGCTCCACCGACAGAATCACCGGGATCATCGCCTCGACCTCCGCCGCGATCTCCTTCACATACCCCCACTGCTCGTCGAACGGGACGACAGTGTCCCTCTTGATATCGAACCACGAATAGTAGATCAGCCCCTTCGCCCCATGCGCGATGCACTGCCATGTCATGCTGCGCATCTCCGGCAGCGTCGGCGGCCGCAGGCCGGCCTTCTCCTCCTCGGTCTTCTTGTAGTTCGCCCAGTTGAAGACCTGGGGTACTTGCCACACCGCCCGCGTGTCCTCAACCGCGTCCACCGTCATTTGCGTCCACGTCGCCGCGCGCCGCGTTGGCTCCGTCGGGATCGGGTACGGGTCTGTGCCTATCGCGTCGAACGTCCGCACGTACTCCCCGAGCAGTCCCACCTGATACAGAACGACCCATGTCGGGTGGTGCGGATCCAACTCCTCCAGCCATTCTTGGTGCGCCTCCAGCCGGTCCATGTATTCCAGCCCTAGCTCGTCATTCAGGTACCACGCCAGCATCGCTGGGTGGTTGCGAAAGCGCTCGGCTTTGTCCGCGATGAAGGCCCGCTCGTCCTCGATCGTCTCGATCCCCGAGTCCGAATAGATGTGGCCGTGGTAGATGTCCTTGACCGAGTAGATCACCTTCAGTCCGTGTTCGTCGACAAGGTCCATCTCCGCCTCATCCGGCGCGTCGTAGGGCATCAGACAGTTGAACGAGCTGTCCGCGTACTCGATGAGTTGGTCCTCGGTCACGCTGCTCCAGTACATCCCCAGAGGGAAGAACGGCTCGCCATCCCGGATCAGCCGGTTGTGCTCGTCGATGTAACTCGTCCGCAGTTCGACCGGCTCGTCCGTCACTGTGACCCGCCACGCGTCAGAGTCGAACTCCCTTCCGTCCGCGTTGTCGGCGACGCTCACTTTCACGCGGTACGGGCCGGGTTCGAGTTTCGACGCCCGGATGGCCACAATGCTCCTCGCGCCCTTCGGCCTCGTTGTTGTCGAGCGCACCACCGTGTCCTCCGCGTCGAGCAACTCCGCGCGCAAGGTCACGCCATCCACGCCCATGTGCCAATCGGCCATCTGCAGCTCCGACGTCACCTCGATTCGCCTGATGTCAGGCGTCACCAGCCCGCGATAGTTCGGCCGGGTTAGCAGCGTGGTCAGTGGAGGCTCGCGGTACTGCGTGACCTCTACATCATCCCACCACGCCTTCCCCGTGATTCCCTTGCGCATGTAGCAGACGACGCTGCACCGAGTCGCCTTCTCGGGCACGCGCGGGCCCCGCACCTCGAGGAGTTGCCAGTCATTCGTCCCACCGAAGCCCGCCGGGTAGTGGCCGCCCAAGTACTTCTCATCCGCGTCGTACCACTCCAGGCAGATCGTCGCGCCGCTGTCGTCGCCCTCAACGCCCTCGGTCTTGATCCAGACGCTGACCTCGTACGCTTTCCCCGGCTCAAGCGTGACGGGCTGGCTGCTCAGCACGTACCGATCCTCGTCCGTGTTCTCGTAGTAGAGCGACCGCTCGCCCGAATGCGCGACGCCCTCGACGCTCTCGTACTGAGACCACTCCTGCGCGTTGCCGCTGTCAGTCACCACCTCGAACCCGGCGTTTTGCGCGAGGTTGGGTGGCGTCCAATCGTCAGCGATGCACCATGTGGTCGCGATGAGAAGCGCTGCAAGCATGGGTAAGCCCGTCCCTTCAATCAGTGTCAGATTCGCCCTCGGGTTGGTCGCCGGCCTCCTCATGTCCTCGTCTCCCGCAAGGTCCCGCGCCCTTCCGCGCCTAATCACCACTCCACTCCTTCGGAAACGGTGATTCCCATGAGACGCGTCATATTCGCGTGCGGATTACTCGCTATCATCCCGTGCCACGCGCGCGCCCAGGACGCTCCGCGCCTGCGCGAGCCGTGGGAGGCGGAGTACGCCGGCGACGACGCCACGGGCGCTCATGTGGTGGCGCTCTGGCAGTTCGGCGTCGGCGCCGAGGGTGACGATGCTTCCGGCAACGGTCACGCGGCGACGCTCACCGGCGCCGCCCTCAGCGAGAACGGCCGCTTCGGCGGCGGACTTGAGTCATTCCGCGGGTGGCCCGACATCGATGAGAAGTACGCCGCGGTCGTGCCCGCCAATCCGGCGCTGACGCCCACTGGCGCCTTCACCATCGAGATGCACATCCAACCCCGCGACGATCTCGATGGCTACCCGGAGAGCTTCCTCATCGACAACCGGTACATCGACGACACCGGCTATCAGCTCATCCTCAGCGCAGCGGACACGCAAGGCCTCCGGCGGCTGCGCGCGGGTCTCGGCTTCGGCGATGAGACCGTTTGGTTCAGCTCCCGCGCTCAGGTCTTCGAGGCAGCCCGATGGTATCACGTCGCCATGGTCTACGATGGCGCGGGCGGGCTTGATCTGTACATCGATGGGCTCCCCGCCGGCGGGGGCATGGCGGCTGGCCGAACGTCCGTCGCGCCCGGCACCCGCGCGCTGTCCATCGGCGATCGGGTAGGGAGTTATTACCATGGCTTCCCTGGGGTCATCGACCAGGTACGAATCGCAAATCTCGCCGTGGAATTCGGCCGGGCCGGCGCTCGCTTGGCGACGGCCCGGAAGGCATACTTGCGCATGGAGCAGGCGCCTCCGCTGCGTGTCGAGGTCACCAACCTCGACCGCGCGCCGATGGCAGGAGCCAAGATGACTGTCTCCGTCGCGGGGATCGGCGCCCAGGAGTTCCCCGTTCCTAACGTCGAGCCCAGAGCGACGCATGTCGTCGAGTACCTGCTCGATACGTCCCTGCGCCCGGCGGAGTACGAGCTCCGCGTGGCTCTTGAGATCCCCGGCGATCCGCCGGTCGTCAGCGAGCGGTCCGTCCCCGTCTACATCGCCGCCCGCCCCAACCCCGAGCGCATGCCGGTGCTGATGTGGGGCGTCGGGTGGACGGCCATCACCGATGAACTCGACCGCCTCAAGCGCATCGGCTTCACCCACGCGCTCGGACTGGGCGCTGATTTCGGCACGATTTGGGATGCGGGCGCGCCGACCGCGGCCAACCAGCCCGATCACATCGCCGACCGCCACGCCGACCTTGACGCGGCGCTAGTCGCGGGCATCAGAACTTGCGCGTCGCTATCGCCGGGCCGCTGGCTCCGAGAGAACGAGGACTACCGGCGCGTCGGGCGCGATGGCGAGCACTATGCCAAGCACGACATCTGCGGCCTCTTCCCCGAGGCGAAGGAGTTCTGCTACAACGTCGGCGCATCGGTCGCGCAGACTTACGGCGACTTCCCAGCCCTTGACAGCGCGATGATTCACACTGAGGTCCGTGGCGAGGCCAACCCCTGTTTCCACGAACACGATCTCGCGGCGTATCGCGAGGCGACGGGCCTTGAGATCCCCGACGAGGTGCAGTCCAAGAACGGCGTCGACCACGCCAGGATCGACGGTTTCCCGGCGGATCGTGTCATCGCGGACGACGACCCGATCTACCGCTATCTCCAGTGGTACTGGAAGCATGGCGACGGCTGGAACGCACTCAACACGGCCCTTCACGACGGGCTGAAATCGACCGGTCGCGACGACCTCTGGACGTTCCACGACCCGGCCGTGCGCGTCGCCAAAGTTTACGGCACGGGCGGAGGCGTCGATTACGTCTCCCAATGGACGTACTCGTACCCCGACCCACTGCGGATCGGCACCGTGACGGATGAACTCGCGGCAATGGCCCGCGGCGCCGGTGACGCGCAAGACCTGATGAAGATGACCCAGATCATCTGGTATCGGTCTCAGACCGCGCCGATGAGCGAGGAGAGCCAGGACGAAGTCGCTGCTCAGACGGTCTGGGAAGACACCGACCCCGACGCCGCCTTCGTGACGATCTCGCCCATGCAGCTTCGCGAGGCCTTCTGGACCAAAATCGCCCGCCCCATCAAGGGCATCATGTACCACGGCTGGCAGTCGCTCGTGCCGACCGACAGCACCTCCGCCTACCGCTACACTCACCCGCAGACGCAGCACGAACTCACTCGCCTTGTACGCGAGGTGGTCCAGCCGCTCGGGCCGACGCTCCGCCAAGTCCCCGACGTCCAAGCCGACGTCGCCGTGCTGCAGAGCTTCGCCTCGGAGATGTTCGCCCGGCGCGGCACGTACGGTTGGGGGCACACCTGGATCGGCGACATGTACCTCGTCTGCCAGTGGGCGCGCTTGCAGACGGAGATCGTCTTCGACGAGACGGTCATGGACCGCGGGCTGGATGACTTCAAGGTCCTCGTTATGCCCGATTGCGATGTCCTGACCGCCGGCGTCGTCGAGCGCGTGAAGGCCTTCCAGGATCGTGGCGGGATCATCGTCGGTGATGAGCGGCTCTGCCCGGCCATCACCCCCGATATCATCTTGATCGCCTACGAGCGGACCAGGCAGGCCGATGACGACAAGGCCGCGCTTCAGGCCCTCGCGGCGAAACTCCGCGAGGAGTTAAGCGGCCACTACACGCGCTACGCCGACTCGACGAACGCGGACGTCGTCCCGCGCTACCGGCGTTTCTCCGACACCGACTACGTCTTCCTCATCAACGACCACCGCGAGTTCGGCGATTACGTCGGCCACCACGGCTTGGTGATGGAGCAAGGGCTGCCGTCGGACGCGACGGTGACTGTCGCGCGCGGTGCCGGAGTCGTCTACGATCTCGTCGCCGGCAGGCAGGTCGCGGCGACGGTTCAGGACGGCAAGCTCAGCATAGACGTGCACGTTGAGCCCGGCGGCGGACAGCTCCTCATGGTGACGCCCGACGCGATCGCAGCGGTCTCCGTAGACGCGCCCGACTCCGCCGCCCGAGGCGATGCGCTCAGCGCTGATCTCACGGTTGCCGACGTGGCGGGAGATCCCATCGACGCGGTCGTGCCCGTCCACGTGCAGATCCTCGATCCCGACGGCATCCCGGCTGAGACCAGCGGTCACTACGCCACCATTGGCGGCCGGCTTCAGGTCGTGTACGATGTGGCCCCGAACGACCGCCCAGGACTATGGGAGATTCGTGTTGAGGAGCTGGCCTCGGGCACCATCGGACGCAAGTACGTCCGAGTGAACTAACGAACGCTGGGCCCGCGTTGTCCAGGGAGGTCCCGGATGAAGATGCCTGAAGTCTACGAGATGTTCCTCGAGTCGGCGGCCGAACTCGCGCCGTCGATCGTCCTCGCGTTGCTTCCCGCCGATTCGCCTGAGCCGGGCGTCTCGGGCGTCCAGGCACTCCTTCGCGAGTCGGGGCTTGCCGTGGAGGGCTTCGAGATCGCCAGCGCGCCGCGACAACAGGGGGCCATCTGGCGCCAGACAGCCTCCATCCGGTTCCCGGAGCGCGACGATCCGATGCGCGTTGATGTCTGGCTCGAGAAGGCCCCCGAGGACCACCCGCCGACTGAACTCGAAACCAGCCTCACCGACGACGAGCGCGCCGCGATTGATGGCGCCAAGTGGGTCATCGGCACGGAGACTCAGTTCGGCGAGCGGGCGCTGTGGGACTACCACCGTCAGCTTCAGATCCTCGCCGTCGCGGCTCCGGACGCGATCATCGTTGTCGATCCCGCGTCCACCGCCGTGCACTCAGCCGCGTGGGTCCGCGACGTCGCCTCCTCCAGCGTTCCGCCATCGCCTCTGGTGATGTTCCGGATGCATGCCGTCGGCCCGGATGAGGGCGGCAACGGTTGGCTCCACACGCACGGTCTCCTTCGCTGCGGAACCGTCGAGCTGGAGATGGTCGACATCCCGCCCGTGGGCGCTGAGTCCCTCGGCGATCTGATGAACGCCGTCGCGATGGCCTTCCTCGACCTCGGCACGCCTCCGCCGGGCGAGACCTTCGCGGTGGGGCAAGGTCTGGAGTTGGTCTGGCTTCCGTGGGAAGAGGCAATCCGCCACGTGCCAAAGGGCATGTGGTCCGCTGACGAGGACCGAGAGCAGGGGCACAACCTGCCATCGGGGATCCTGCTGCGCCCCAAGTCCGGGCTGCTCGTCAAGAGATACGGGAACCCGGCCAAGTACGCGCGCGCGCTCGAGAACAATCCCGTGCTGCAACTCTCGACCACCGAGACCGACCGGATGGCCGCGCTGGCCAGGGAGCGTTTCGAGCGTTTTGCAGAGATCCAGCAGCGCTTCGGTGGCGACACGGACGACTGGGTGTTTCTCGTCAAACTCGGCCTGCCGATCGACAATCCGGCCATGCTCGACGATGATGATGACGAGCCGGCCCGCGAGCACCTGTGGTTCCAAGTTCACTCTATTGCTGACGACCAGTTGGATGCCACGCTCATCAACGAGCCCTATGGCATATCCGACCTCCACGAGGGCGACCGGGGAAGCCGCTCGCTCGAGCACATGAGCGACTGGGCCATCCTGAGCGAGCGCGGTCGCTTCGACCCGGACCAGATCTTCCATCTTGAGCGCGCGCTGGCCGCCGAAGACGCCTCCGCCTGAGCTGTCCTGGAGCCACCGCCATGCTCACTCGCCTCACGCCCATCATCCTCACGGTGATCCTCATGCCCGCCGCCTTCGCCGACGACGCGCTCCCTCAACCCACGCGCGAGGTCTTCAACTGTTCCGCCGATGGCTCCAAGTGGCCATATCTGATGCAGCTCGCCGAGGGCGATCCCACCGCCGTCCTCATCTACCTCCACGGGCACTATTCCGACGAGACTCAGGGGATGACGCCCGGGATCTACGAGGACGCCTTCGGCAAATTGCGAAGGGAGTGCTCGCGCCGCAACTGGGCCTATGTCTGCGGTTACTACGGTGGCAACACGTGGATGAATCAGCTCGGGGAGGATGGTCTTGCGGATCTCATCGGCATTCTGCGTGGGAAGTACCCGGGCAAGAAGGTCTACCTCTCCGGCGGCTCAATGGGCGGCTCATCGGCGCTCGTCTTCGCCGTCCGCCGACCAGACCTCATCGACGGCGTCATCGCCCTCTGCCCGGCCGGCGACATGGAGAGCTACTACGCCTTCGCCGCGGCGTCTGACCGTCCCGTTCACGCGAACATCTCGGCTGCGATCCGGATGCACTATCAGATCGACGGACATGGCCTCGCCACCGAACTCGAGGCTCGCTCCGCGCTCCAGCACGCCGACAGGCTCACCATGCCGGTCGTCATATCTCACGGCACGGCCGATGAGTCGATCCCCATCGACGCCACCCGCAGGCTCGTCATCCGTCTCCAGGAACTCGGCGGCCGCGTCGACTATACTGAGATCGCCGGTGGCGGCCACGACGCGCCGATTCTCGGCATTGATTGGACTCCGATCCTCGACTTCGTGGAAGCTGGCGAGCCCGAGACCCCTTAGAGCCTCGCGATGACCTCGCGCGCCGCCTCCTCGAACATCTCCTGCCACTCCGGCGCCAGCAGGCACTCCGTGACCTCGTACCCGCCCATGGCATAGTCCTCCGCGGGGGCGCCGTAATGCACGTACCCGTTCGAGAACGCTGACATGAACGTGTGCTCGTAGGGCGAATCGCGCTTGACGTTGAGGCCGACCTGAACGCAGACCTCCGCCGGAGACGTCACCAGAACGCAGTCACCGATCCGGATGCCCTGCACCTCGGTCCGGATGGTCGCCTCGCCCGACGCGTCGTTGATCGCCTGATGCGTCCTGTGCGTCCCCATCTTGTCCTGGATCCTGGCCAGCCGCTCCATCGCGTCGATGTTGCTCAGGTACTTGTCAACGTTGCCCCGGTTCTCGGCGTCCACCGCCTGTCGTTCGACGCTGCCGACCGCCTCATCGTGCATGTACCGATAGGAGTAGTCCGAAGGGAAGTCGGGGTTCAGCGCGTGCTTGATGTACAGCGGCAGGAACGTCCTGAAACTCAGGCTTGTGCCTCTCAGCCCCGCTAGCAGCGCATCCCGCTCCGCCTCCAGCTCAGCCAGCCGTTCGGGGATGTCGGTCCGGCGGGGCAGGTCGAGTTCAACCCGGGCAACACTCAGGTCCGCGCCGTCGGTGTGGATGTCCTGAAGCGCCTTGAGCGTGCTCAGACCCAGCATCCTGCCGACCGGTTCGGAGTCGCGCGCGCGAGTGACGTCTTTGTAGAGCACCTCAGTAACGTCCCCGCCGGCTCCCTGCAGGAACAGCGCCATAGTCCCGTCGAGATTGTCCTCGATCACCTCTGATGCAAAGCCCGGGAAGTTGGCCGTGAGGGCGCCGCCGGGGACGCCGAGCAGCGGATGGCAGGCGAAGTTGTATATCACCGCCACAGGCCGTCCGTCCGCGCGATCGAAGCGGAGGATGCCAATATCGGGGTCGATCGGTCCGAGACTCTCGACCTCATCGTCGCGCGGACATGGGTTAGCGTGTCGGATTGTGTGGCCCTTGCCGTTCTTCAGCCTCAGCGTCCGGTTGAGCATGAACCGGTCCTCATGCCCAACGCCCGCGCCAACGGTGACCGGCTCAAGGTTCTGCTGCGCTCGGCGGACGGCATCGAACGTCCGAGCCACCAACTCGCCGCCATCACACAGCATCCGGCCTGGTGGGTGCGTGTGGGAGGCGTTCACGAGGACGTGGTCGCCGGGGATGTCCAGTTCTTCCTCGATGCGCCCGCGCAGCGTCGGCATGAAGTCATCGCTCACGTCACCGATCATCGCCAGCGCGACGACATCCATCGCGATGATGACCACCTGCGTCTTCCCGTCGTCCAGCACCAGCGCCTTTGCGAAGAGCGGATCGTTGACAGCCACGCCGCTCGCGGTGATGTCGCTCTTGGCCACGCCGGCACGAAGTGTCTGTTGATCTGACATTACCGTAGTATCTCGCTTCCGGGGGGTTAACCTCAGCCCTCGCCGTCGTAGGACAGGCGTCCCGCCTGTCGTCGTCCCTCGCGTTGCGTGCCCGACCCTCTCCGCTCACTCCAACCCAAACAGCCTCACCGCATTCTCCCGCGCCACCTTCTGAAAGACCGCCTCGCTGATCTTCCCAGTCTCGCGCCAGTCGATCAGCAAGCCAACGAGGTCGACCCGCATGTCCGGGTAGCACAAGTCCGTCCCAAACAGCATCCGGTCCTGGAACTCGGTCAGGAACTTCGGTCCATACTCCGGGTCTCGCGCCAGCGCGTTGTGCGCCGTCGAGTCGGCCAAGTCCCCGTATAGATTCGGGTACAGCCGCAGGAGCTTCGGGATAACGCCTTCTTCCTTCACCGGGCCGCTCGCCAACCGACCGACCTGCCCGCCTCCGGGGCCGAAGACGTAGCTCCTCTCGCCGGGCGTCTCCAAGCGGGCGATCTCCGACCAGAATACCGGCCCATGTCCCAGCATGACGAGGTTGGGGAAGCGCTGCAATGTGTGTTCGAGCTGTGGGAGTCCGGGGTCGTCGTAAAGGCCGAAATCACCCGTCACCACATCCGACCCGTCTGTGGTCACCGGCAGGCCCACCTCTTCGGCATGTCGGAGGAGGTTCTGCACCTTCGGGTCCCAGAGCGGCATGTTGGGCATGACTTCGCCGATGCCCCGGCAGCCCTGATCCTTGTAGTGCCTCAGGAGATCGCCCAACGGCGCCTCCGGGGAGTTCGTAATCGCCCTTGGGTCGATGTTGCAGAACGCGAAGAACCGGTCGGGGTACTGCTCGACCATCTCGAGGATGTCCTCGTTCGCCTGCGGGAGGTAGATCTCCGGGCTCACGATGGGCAACAGCGCGCCCCTCTCAATTCCCTCCGCGTCGAAGCGCTCGATCACCTGCTCAGGAGTCGAGAACGAGTACACCGGCGGGAGAATCCGATAGGCGTGACAGTGGCAGTCGATAAACATGCTGCCCACTTCCCCATCCAACCTGATCATCCTGCCCGACCGTCGTTCATTGGCGCGTAGCCCTGGCAGGTCCTCGCCCGTGGCCCGCTGAAGCCACCGGTGGCAAACCCGGAGTGGGGAGGAGACGATGAGGCTGTTCCACCAATATGAGTACCGGCTGACCAAACCGGAGAGGAACACCGGCGCGCTCTTCCAACGCGTGCGCGAAGCTGTCCGCAGCGTCCGTGGCGACGAGCAACCGATTCGGTTCTACCTGAGTGATGAGTCCCATGCGTCCGTCTCGCCGTGCGCGCGGGTGCTCAAACGATTCCCGGGTCTCGCCCGATACAGCGCGGATGAGTTGGTGCGTGGCAGTGGAACCCTAACGGTGCCAATCCTGACGAACCTCACTGGTGCCTGGGAACAGGCGGACCCTAACGGCGAGTTCGGCCTTGCCGACGCAGACATCCTGGGGGCAATCGCCGAGGGCATCCCTCGCAGATACCCCTTCTGGCGGGCAGCCTTCGTCTTCGATGAGATCGACTGGTCTGGCTCTGGCGAGCCGGTGGCGCCGCCGGCGTCGCCGATGGGTCCCCGCGGCCAATTCCCCAATACCCCCGCGCCACATCCGGCGTCTTGCCTTCGGCCGTCGGTCACGTTGTTGAGCGACTGGGGGGGGAGCGGGCGGGACCTGTATCTGGTGGCGACGGTTGAGGTGGATCCGCCGCCGAGGGATGCCGAGGAGCTGCCGCCGTTGCCGGCGGGCGTCGCCGAGCCGCTGGACCGGCTGGGCAAACGACACCTCTCGTCGCCGTGCGCGGCGCCCTCGCCGGAAGAGGCCGCGACGTTGGCGGAAGCCTACCCGAACGGCTACGAGATCGTCACAGCTATCAGGAAGACCACCGACGGCGACATGACGGGGATCGACCTCCCTCACAAGCTCCCGCCCGAGGCGCGGCGGGTGGTCGACGCGCCGTCGGTGACCGCCAAGAAGCCCCTCACCGCCGCACTTCGTCCCATCGGTTACAAGCGCAATACCAAGCTGAGTGGACGTGGCGCGTCGACCTACAAGAAGCGCATGCCCAGCCATAATGAAGCCACGCTGTCATTTGACATGGGCCCAATGTCCCAGGCGATGAGCGCAATGATGACCTACGCCGGCCCGATGTGGCGCCATACGGTGACCTTTCGCTTCACCCCCCACCAAGCTCACTCGCGGATGGACATCAACAGCCAGGAGACCATGGACAAGGTCGCGGAGAACGCGGCGGCCGTAGTCAAATACTTGGAGGCTGAGTTCATCCCGCCCCTGGATGCGCTCTACGGCCCAGCCCCAGCGTGGTTTGAGTACACGGGGTAGTCACGCGGCTCCGAGTCCCACCCTCAACAGGTCCTCTCCTTCTTCGCGTAGAACTCAGTCTCTGAGACGCCGGAACTACTCGGGTGACCCCATTGGCATTGGCTAAATCCGCGAGACGACAACTGTGGCGAGGGCTGGCGTTCTGCTCGCCGTCGGTGCTAGGCCTGCTGTTGTTCATGGCCTACCCGATCGTCGCGTCGCTGGTCTACAGCTTCTGTCGCTACAGCGTCTTGCGCCCGCCGAAGTTCGTCGGCGCGGGGAATTACACTCATCTCGCGCATGACGAGTTGTTCTGGAAGTCGCTGCTCAACACGGGCTACTACGGCATCGTCGCCGTCCCGATGGGAATTGTCGTCGCGCTGGGACTGGCGATCCTGCTGAACACGAGGCTCAAGGGTCTCGCGCTCTACCGCACGTTCTTCTACGTGCCCTCAATCGTGCCGATGGTCGCGAGTTCGGTCCTATGGCTCTGGCTCTTCAACCCGCAGTCCGGCGCGATCAACGCTGTCCTTCGGCCCATGCTTCAGTTCCTCCACCTCGGCGAGCCGCCCGGTTGGCTGGCCGATCCCGCGTGGAGCAAGCCCGCCATCATCCTCTGGAGCGTGTGGGGTGTCGGAGGCGCGGTGGTCATCTACCTCGCCGGGCTGCAGGACGTGCCGCAGGAACTCTACGAGGCCGCCGAGGTCGATGGCGCGGGGCCGTGGCACCGGCTCTGGAAGATCACCGTGCCCTTCATGAGCCCGCATCTGCTGTTCACCTTCATCATGGGGCTCATCGGCGCGTTCCAGTTCTTCACCCCGGCGTATGTCATGACCAACGGTCAGGGCGGCCCGGTCGATTCGACTCTCTTCTACTCGCTCTACCTCTTCCAGGTCGCGTTCTTCGATTTCAAGATGGGCTACGCGTGCGCCATGGCGTGGATCCTGTTCCTCTTGATCCTCGCCGCGACGGTCCTCATCTTCCGCACGTCAGCGCGGCACGTCTACTATGCCGCTGGGGAGAAGGGGTAGCTTGCTATGAGAAAGCCACGAGTTGGCTCATCTCGAGACAGAGGCCGGCGCCGGCCGCTGTGGCAGACGATTGCGCTTCACGCGCTGCTCGTTGTCTTTAGCTCTATCTTCCTGCTGCCGCTGTTCTGGCTCGTCGGCTCATCGCTGAAGTCCGACGATCAGATCCGCGCCTTTCCGCCGGAGTGGCTTCCCGACATTCCCTACTACTCCAAGGTCTCGCCCTATTTCGATGTCCACCACTACGACGCGGTGAAACGCCCTGAGGAATGCCCGGAGAGCACGTGGTCTCAGGTGGAGCCCAAGTTGGATGCCATCGCCCACCAGGTCGTGGACGATACGTGGGAGGCGACCTTCCATTGGTCGTCGGGGCATGCCGACGATCGCGCCGCCGCGCAGCGCGGCACGCTGGCTGAGTCAGTCGCCGGAATGCCGTCGGCCGTCATGGAAGCTGGCGCGGACGCGATGCTCGACCACGCTCGCGAGAACTCCGAAACGTCAATGGAGAAGGCCTTCGGCGCCGCATACCGACAACTGGCGCTCGGGGATATTGCCTTCCAGGGCGAGGCCGACGCTGGTGATGCGGCAGGGGTGGACGCAAAGTGGCTCGCGTCGGTAGTCGAGAAGACCCGGCAGCAACAAGTCGCCGGGCAACCCGCCTACCTGTTTGAGATCAAGACATTGAAGGGCCGCCGCGTGCGCTGCAATCTGTGGACCGACTTCCACTGGACGCCGGACGTCTCGGATTTCCGCAACCTCACCATCGACCTCCACGGCGACCGGTCCTGGCGCAAGGTCGATGTCTTGCTCCGGACGCCCGACGGCGCCTACCGCACCGACCGGCCGATCCTGCTGTCCAACGCGAGTTGGGAAGAGGTCATCCTCATCCGCGACCCCGAGGGCGAGATCCCTTGGGGCACCTTCCGCCTGCTCGAGAGTGGAGACGAGCCCAGCGAGCCTGGCTCCGCGTCGCTCACGCTGACTGTGCTCCCGGCCTCCCGGTGGCAGGTCATCCTCCGCAAGCTCACCTACAACTACCCGGCTGGGTTGACGTTCATCCCCTTCGGCAAGTACCTATTGAACACGCTGCTCGTCTGCGGGCTCGTCGTCTTCGGTACGCTGATCTCTTGCTCGCTGGTGGCGTACGGTCTCGCGCGGGTACGGTGGCGGGGGCGGAACGTCCTGTTCTACATCATCATCGGCACCATGATGCTCCCGTTCCAGGTCACCATGGTCCCCATGTTCGTCGTCTTCGCCAAGATCGGCTGGGTCGACAGCTTCCTGCCGCTGTTCGTGCCTGCGTTCTTCGGCAACGCGTTCTTCATCTTCCTGCTGCGCCAGTTCTTCATGACGATCCCCCACGAACTCACCGACGCCGCGCGCGTGGATGGTTGCAGTGAGTTCGGCATCTACTGGAAGATCATCATGCCGCTCGCCAAGCCCGCGCTGGCGACGGTCGGTCTCTTCGCCTTCATGAACACGTGGAATGACTACGTCGGCCCGCTGATCTACCTCTCCGACGCGAGCAAGTACACGCTCTCAATCGGCCTCGCGAGCTTCTCGAGCCAGTACGGCTCTTACCCCGGCATGCTCATGGCGGTCACCGCCGTCATGACCATCCCAATCATCATCCTGTTCTTCCTCGCCCAACGCACCTTCATCCAGGGCATCACCCTCACAGGGGTCAAGGGTTAGCAGCTGTTATGGAAGGCGCGGGACCTTCACCCACCCGCGTGCACATTGATGCTGTGGAAGTTGATCGTCGCGCTTTGGCTTCTGAAGTTGTGCCATGGATAGAACCACGGCTCGCGGTGGAACTGCACGGTCATGCTGGCCAGGTTGTCGTCGTCCAGGAAGAAGCCCCAGATCTCGCGGGCGGGGAGCGTGTGTTTCCGCTCCTGCGGATCGAGTTCAATCCATGCAAAGCGGCTCTGCCCGAACTTGTCCGCCAGGATGATGCGCAGGAAGCCCGGTTCGGGGTTGTCGCTCTCCACGACCTCAATATCGAACTCGATCCGGTCCAAGTGCTCTATGCCAGTCGTCGGGATCGCTATCCCGAACGCCAGGGCCTCCCAGACCTCGTCGCCACTGATCGTGACCACCGCCGCGCCATCTTGCCGGGTGACATCAAGCGCCTCGGGCTGGTGGGAGTAGAGCTTGCCAGCCTCAAGCACGTCGGTAATTTGCGCTTCGCGGGCGCCTGTGTCGGCGGCTGGCGTTGCCTCGAACGGGGTCGCGTCCCGCTCTTCCCAGCGCCGAAGCAGCTCGGGGTCGTGCTGGATGTAAGACTCTGACAACTCAAGACCTCGTGCGATCAGCGGGTCGCCGGCGAAGATGTTGCGCACGATGCCGTCGTGGAGGAAGTTCGCCAGCGCAAGGAACATCATCCCCTGCTCCAGTTGCAGGCACTTCTCTCCCCAGACATCCATCTCCACGTCATAGCAGCCTCGCAGGCCCCACTCCACATCCGGGTAGCCCGGTGGCGGGACGGCGCCGCCGAGTTGTTGCATCATCTGAAGCGCAGCCGTGACGTGGCGCGGGTAGTAGTCGATCAGCAGAGCAAGCGCATGCGGCGTGACTGTCCATTCGGGAATATAGCCGCCCGCTGTGTAGTGGCGACCGGGGATATTGCAGTTGGACCACCCCCACACCGGATAGCCGCGCCTCCGGGAGAACAGATACTGGTACCAGCCGAGGTTACCGACCGTCTCGCCGACTTCTGTGTCTCTCTCGGGCAGGAAGAGCCCAGTGATCGCGGCGATGTAGGTGACGCCGAATGAGAAGCCGGGCTGGTAGATCGTGCCGGTCTTGGTCTCCATCGGGCCTCGTATCATGTCATCCCACACGTTGGGAGGGACGGCGCCAGCGCCGATCATCATCGTCACGGCGCACCGCGCGTCACTGGCCAGCCAAAGACCGATGATCGACGCCTCCTCGGCGGCCAGGTCATAGCCGGCAACGATCTGGTTGGTCTCGTCGACGTACAGACGGTCCCACTCAATTGAGTCCAGGTACGCGCTAATGCGCTCTGCGTATTGCGGCCACACCTGGCGGGCGATGACGAGACCCGCGGGGTAGAAGTTGTAGTCGGAGATGATCATCACGCCGTCAGTGGGTATCGAGCTTAGGTCCACGGGGAAGAAGTTGGGGAAGAACCCGTGTTCCTGATGCAGCCTCTCCATTGAGGTGAAGACCTTGTCGAAGCGGGCGGTCGCTTCGTCCTCCGTGAGCATCCCAATACGATTGGCGATCGCCACGCTGGCAATATAGAGGCCCACGGGCGTGCTGTTCGTGTGCGCGCCGCGGGCCTGGTAGTCCTGTGGGATACCGGTAATGGGATCACACGCGTAGTCGATGAAGTTCCACGTATCACGCATGAGGTCTCCGAGGAACTCCCTCTGACTCGGGTCCAACACTTCGGGTCCCTCCGCTGCAGCCGTTGGCAGTGACGCGAGGAGCAACAGCGCAAACAGAGCTGTGGTGGAACGTATCACATTCGGACTCCCTGGGTGTCGATGCTAGTCTACAGGCTACGCTTGGGGCCTGCCCTCCATGGCCGGAAGGCGAGGCGTGGCCGAAGTTCGCTGTCGGCGTCTCGTGGTCCTCTCGCCAATCACAAAGCCAGCGCCCGACCGGAGCCAAAGGGTTAGAGGATCCAGTGTGATCTCGCCGCAGGACCGGATCTGTGGGGTTCTGGGAATCGCGCCTAACCCTTGAGCGGGTCAATGGGTAGGCGAGGCGGTGGGCCCTGCCTGCCACAGGTTTGGGGGCTTCTGATTCTGATGCAGGTGGCTGCGTTCGCCTCCGCCAATTACCGCGCACCCCGCTCCCGGAGGATGCCCCGTGAGAAACGCGGCCCTACTGGCGATCATGCTAAGCGTGGTCGCGACCAAACGCGGAATGTGCGAGCGCAAGAATGCCATTCCCTATCGAAGGCCCTCGACGCCTCGGCCATCATCCAGACAAAGCCGGGACGGGTGGTGCGGATTGGGGGATGACTGCTCTCGCCCCGATGGCGCGATCATCCCGAGTGTAGTGGTTGCCTGTTTCGGAGCCATGCCCGGGATGGAAGGCGTCATCGTGCCTATCCCGCGCGCGCCGGACGGAGACAGACCCAGAGATGAAGCTTGAATGCCTGTCTTGCATTCGCGCCGTCTGTGTCGCGGCATTGGTCTTTGCTCTGCTGGCTCGCTCCCACGCAGGAGACCTCGACTTGAGCTTTAAGGTCCTGGATCGCTACTTCAGGGATCCCCCGAACCAGTACCGCATGGTCCAGTACGTCGGGCATGGCTTCCAGGAAATCCCGGCGGAAGCCATGCGAGACTACGGCATCGGCGGCGCCATGCTGTTCCTCGGCTCACATCAGTACCTGCGGAGCGAGGAAGGCTGGGCGTCCATGATCGCCAATATCGCCCTGGCCAAGGAAGCGGGCTTGCAGGTCTGGGTGGGGGACGACAACGGCTACCCGAGCGGGACGGCAGGCGGGCTTGTGGTGGAGGCTGACGCAGCCCATGAAGTCCGTGGCCTGCGCCAACTGACCGAGACCGGCGAGGGGCCGAAAGCGATCCGCATGGATCTCCCTGACGGCGCGGAGACCTTCGTCCACGCCGCACTCTACCCCATGCGCGACGGAGAGGTTGATCTGGCATCAGGCCGGCCCGCGCGCGTCGAAGATGATCACGTGGCGGCGGACGGACTCGACGGCCCGTGGCTCCTTGCGGCCTTTGCCCTAGAGGTCATCGACGAAGCCACCCAGGCGATGTCGACGAAGGTACAGTTCCAGACGAGCGGCCGCTACGCCAACCTCCTCAGCGCCGACGCAATGGCGAAGTTCGTCGATCTCACCCACGCCGAGTACATTCGGCGCCTCGGCTCGTTGAAGCGCAAGATTGATCTCTTCTACACGAACGAGCCGAACCTCATGACCCTCTACTTCAAAGGGGGCGAGCGACCCGGCGGCCAGGTGTTTGCGCCTTGGGACGCGGCCCTACCGGAGCGGTTCCGGAAGACCCACGGCTACGATCTCATGCCACGGCTTTCGGCCCTCTTCGGCGGGGATAGCGATGAGGCCAAGTTGACGCGGCGCCATTTCTACCAGACCGTCGGCGACACGATGGTGGACAACTTCTCCGGGCGCATCGCCCAATGGACCGAGGAGAACGACGTGCTCTCGGGCGGACACCTACTGCTCGAAGAAGACATGGCCATGCACGTCATCTGCCAGGGCGACTTCCTGCGGGTTCTCTCCCAGCAGCATGTGCCGGGCTGCGATATACCCATGCCGGACGAGGGCAGTCACTGGAACTACTGGATGCCCAAGTACGTCAGCTCCGCCGCCCAACTCCGGGGGCACGTGATGGTCAATGCACTGCTCGATCCGATCATCGGGCGGCGCGAGCCGCTGCTCCACCCAACGCCCGAGGAGTTCCGCCGCTACATCAACATGGCGTACCTCACCGGCGTCAACCAGATCAGCACGTACATCCCCTGGCAGCCGTACGATCCCGCCGTCTACCGAGGTCTCAACGAATACGCAGGCCGCCTTGGCGTCATGCTCCGGGGAGCGACAAACGCCACCAATATCGCCATGTATTACCCCATTGAGACGTTCCAGGCCCGCTACGTGCCGACGCCCGAGTCTTGGCCGCGCATCGCGGCGCGGCATCGCGACCTGCAGGAGAGCCAAGATAGGACGGCCCGCAGTCTCCTCGAGGCCGGGTACGACTTCACCTACCTGAACGCCGAGGCCATCCTCGATGCAGTGCTGCGCAAGGGCGAACTGACGCTCGGGAAGCACGCCTTCACCACCGTGATCATGCCCGGGGTCGAGTTGCTGCCCCTGGCCGTCTTGCGCAGGCTCGAAGCCTTCTCTCAGGCGGGAGGCACCGTCCTTTGGGTGGACGCCCTCCCCGAACTCGGCGATGCACCCGAGGAGCACGCCGCTGTACGGGAGGCGGTAGCGCAGAGCACATGCATCGCCCCTGAAGCAGTTGTCGAGGCGATGGGCCCTGCCTATGGGAAGAGATTCCGCCTCGCCTTCGATGCGCCGGACGAGGGCTTCTTCATCGGCCGGTACACGCGAAGCGGCCGGGACCTCTACTACATCGTGAACAACACCAACGCCCCGTCCGCGCCCAAACTGAGTGGCGGCCGCGCGGTCACCGTATACGACCCCATGGACGGAACGGCAACCCAACACGCCCTGCCCACGACCCTCGATATGGAAGCGTACTCAGGGCTGATCGTCGCCGAGAAACCAAGGTAGCGCTGACGTCTCTACTGCGCTTCCCGAAAATCCATATGCTGCCAGTCAAGGGGTGATAGCATGCCCACGCACAGGAAACGCATTCTGTCCGCGCCAGTCTGGGCAGGCGATTTCTATGTTGACCAAAACGACTTGGGGGCGAGCGACCAGAACAGCGGTAGCGTCGGTCAGCCCTGGAGGACCATCGCGAAGGCCAACAGCACGCTGGTTGCGGGCGACACCGTGTATATCAAGGCCGGGACCTATGGCGACACCACGATTGCTCCAGTCCACTCCGGGACGTCGGAGGGCAAGCGAATCACATATCGCAATTCCGAAAACGACGTTGTGGTCATCTCCAATGCGGCCACCCAGAGCGTCGGCCTGCGCTTGGATGCAAGGTCCTACATCACCGTTCACGGAATCAACTTCACCCAGCAACATCGGTTCCTGTATATCCGAGACGGCTCATCCAACAACACTATCGCTTACTGCAACTTTGACGATGCCAAGCTGACCGACGGCGCTGTTGCCACGTGGGCGGGTTCGGTCATCACAGGCAGTTCCCAACATAACTGGATCCATCACTGCCGGTTCTCCAAATACGGCTACTACAACGCGGATGACAAGGGCTGCGTGCTGGATATCGGCAGCGAATCTATGAGACTGTGAGTGGTACCGTTAATGGGGGGAGGTCACTGGTGTGCTGGGCCATCGGCAGGATGTTGGTCGCCAGCCCCCAGGATGAGTCATCGAAGTCCGCCGCCGTCCAGTTCGGCTCCTCAGAGATGTGGAATAGCCAGGTCTGATCGCTCGCGATCAGCTCGCGGGTGCCATATTGGTACTCGATGCCGACCTGGGCGAAGAACCCGCCTGGGCCGTCAACATTGCGGGCTTTGACTGAGAGCACGTTCAGGCCCTGGCGGAGCTGGTCGGTGATATCCCAGACCTCGTGATCGTACCAGCTCCAGTGGTCGCCGATTGGGTCACCGTTGAGGTAGGCCCAGCAGAGATTGTCCGCAGTACATCGGACAGACGCACGTTTGACGGCCTTCTCGACGGTGAAGCCCTTACGGATGTATCGAGTGTGGTCCGGCTGTTCACCCGCCTGCGTGGGTATCCACATCCAGTTGCCGGAGTCGTCGGGGAAGAGGTCGGCTGAGGGGACATCGGCCGGCGCAGCCACCCCCAGGGCGCGCCACAGCCCTGCCGTTGCCGGCAGTGTGTCCGGGAGACCAGCCACCAGCACGCCGCCGCCGCGGCTCACGAAATCCGCCAGCCTCCCGTCTTCGCCTTGCAGGGCGCCAAGGTCGGAGGCGCCGTCTAGTACGAGGATGCTCCCGGCCGGAAGCTGCGACACGTCGCCCGCTGGGTCGGGTGCCACTCGATTCCCGAGGTTCTCCAGGGCAGCGGCGACGGGTAGCCCTGGCGAGCCGCCGGTGAGGTCGACGACGCGGATGGGGTCCGCCGTCGCCCCAAGCGGCAGGGAACACAGGAGGATTGCTGTCCGGAGAACGCGCATCGATCGTGCCTCTGTCGGCGGGGATTCGCGGTGCCACGTGCGGTTAGTCGCATCAGCCACATCGGAGCCGTCTGTGTTGACTTCCGGGCCGCCGAGAGGGAGTCCTTGTTGATCGGGCAGACCGGGCGCACCGGCCCTGGCGACTATCCCCACGGGCCCGCCAACACCACCACCGATGGAGGACCCCGGACGTTCGCCGGGGCAACTGGTCATCGTCCATCGCCCTACCTAGATGACGGCCCGGCAGGCGGGCTGTCGGGCGTGATCGGCGGGGCGTGGTGCATGTGCGCAGGCTGCGTGTAGGGTGTCCGCTCCTGAAGCCCCCTGGATGCGGATCGGCCAGCCCCACCGGAAGGGAAGACCATGCGCTTCATCGCGATCTTCACAGTCATTACGCTCTCCCTGACTTCCGCCGCCCTCGCCGCACCACGCGACGTCCTGGTCATGGAGACCGGCAACAAGTCGACCGCCGTCGTCCTCTCGGCGGCTCCCACCAGCAGCGCCCAGTTCGCCGCTCTCGAACTCCAGTACCACCTCGAGAAGATCACTGGCGAGGAACCGCCCATCGTATCCGAGCCCGACGTCCCCGATGTCATGGTCAGGATCGCCGTCGGTGACACCGCCCTCGGCAAGTCTCTCGGCTTTCCCGTGGACGCCCTGCAGCCTTGGGAGTTCCTCGTCGCGGAGAGGGGCGGCACGATCGTCCTGGCCGGGGGCGACGACCCCATCACCGGGTCATGACTCCCGGATAGGCGTCTGGGGTTGTGGCTCCATCGTGCGGCGCCAGAGGACTCTATGCAACCGCCAAGGCTGGGCATCCGTGTCAGGTCGCCGTCACCAGCGCCCCCATGACGGGACGCCGGAGATATTCCCGTGGCTTCAGAGGTGATGTAAGCCCTGGCGCTGCGGAACCGGCGTCACGCCTGCCGTCCAGCCTGTCAGCACAAGCGAAGCCAACAGACCCCCAGGACGAGTGGCAGAACCGGAGGATCTTGCGTCTCACCGGCGGATGTCCAGGTTTCGGGAACCCGGTCGGCGAAGCACTGCAACGAACGGCTAACCGTTCAGCCAACGCCGGGGCGCCCAGTTCCATATGCGGAATCCTGGGTAATCAGTCTTGGCACCCCACGGGTCCGCGAACCGGGGTCCACTATACCTGCGCGATACAGCCGCACAACGCCCAAAGGAGTAAGGAGATGAAATGGTTGTCTCTTGGCCTGGCGTCCTTTCTAACGGCCTGCTGCGGCGCGGCAGGGGGGGACACTATTCTGCAGCAGGGATTCGAGGACTTCACGGTTGACGCTTCCGGCGATCAGGGCAGCCCGGACGATGTGGGCGGTCGTTTCGGCCCCTTGTATCCCCACACCGGCAGCCCGCCCGAATCCAACCGGCTGGCCAACGCCGCTGACACGGCGATGCACAGCGGGAGCAACGCCCTGGCCGTCGTCTGCGGCTATTCGGACAGCAGCTTTGGAGTGCGGGCCCATTGGCGCATCGGCCGCTCGGTCCCGCTGCGGGGGCCCGACAGCGCCTTCGAACTGTCCTTCTGGCTCAAGCGCGGGGAGGGCGGCGCGGTAGTGGTCAATGTGGTCGAGGATGACTCCCACGGCGGCCTCGCTTTCCTGGCGGGCACCGATGGCCGGGTCGGGTTCAGCAACGCCGACGGCGACTGGGAATACGCCGCTGTGATGCCGGTGGGGACGTGGTGGCAGTTCCGGTTCTTCGTGGACGAGGCGGAGAAGACCTATGCCCTCTCCTATCGCGCGAGTGCGGCCTCCGAGTGGGTGGAGCTTTGCACGGCGATCTCCTACGTGGACGAGCTTTCGTTCAACGGGCTTGATCTCTATCCGCACTTCGGCGCCTCCACGCTGCCTGCGCGAGTCTATGTGGACGACATTCTGGCCGTATCCGTTCCGGAAGCGGAACGGGTCATGGAGCGAGACCGGGGGCGGGAACGGCAGCGCCATGCCGCGGAACTGCGCGCCAGGGAGGCCGAGGAATACTGGAGGCCGCTCCGGAGAGGCGCGGACGGAGGGAGTGGCGAGAACCCCCTACACACCACGATGCCGCCGATGCCCGAGGAGCCGGCGGATTACGTGAACATGTGGGACCCGTTTGTCCTGCGCGCCCCGGGGACGGGCACCGGGCTGGAGATCTCGGCGCAAGCGGCCGACCGCGACCGGGCGATGTCGGGGTTTGATGTGCTGCCGTGGAACGGCCGCCAGATTGCGCGGGACTCTTTGGGCAATTGGCTGGTTCTGCTCGAACAGGATGTGGGGAGGATCTTCCTGGCCTGGAGGCGGGGCACGTCCGGCAACCCGTACCGCCCGCGGGGCGGCGACCTGACGACCGTGCCATTGCTGGCCACGGGGGATTCAGCCCTGCTCCCAGGGCAAGGCGAGGCGAGACGCGCGAGCATGGCGTCAGATGGGGAGAACTCGCTGCATGTGGTCTGGCACCGTCCTGACGGCCTGTGGCACGCGCAGGCGGATCTCGGGACAAGCAGCCTGGATACACTGGGTGAGAAGAAGGCTTGGTCGGAGCCGAGACGGTTGGCCAAGGGGCCCTGCCGTGCGGGGGACGTCATGCGGGATGCCGCCGGGACAGTCGTGGTCAGTTACGCGCGGGACGATAGCGTGTACTTCCAGTCGGTGACCGGGGCGAGAGCTGAGACGGCCGGGGGGCGCGCGGCGGGGATGCCGGAAATGCCCGTGCGCGGCGGCAGGCTTCCCATGTCCGAGCGGGAATGCCAGGATGCGGTCATGGACGTTGCGCCCGACGGTTCCGTGTACCTGGCCTTCCGGCGGGACTTCTGCATTTGGGTTGCGCGGCGCACGCCAGAAGGGAAGTGGCAGCCGCCCGAGCGGGTGGCGCGGGAGTATGTGTTCCATCCCTCGATCATGATTGTCGACGGGCGCCCGCTAGTCACCTTCCTGCACGAGGGGTTGCGGAGCATCCCCCTCGACATCGGCAACACGCTCTCTCCACGCGCCGGAGGGGGTGCCATCCTTGGCTATGCTACGTTGAGCGAGAACGGCTGGCGCACCGGTGTCATCACCGCCGCCGAGGAGATCGGCGTTTTCCGCCGTGGTATGTGGAGCAAGCGGCACCACGGCCGGATCTTCCCGCAGATCGAGCAGTTGGGCTGGCCGGTGATGTTTCGCGATCCGCGGGGCGTGGTCTGGGCGCTCTGGCAGAATACGACCCGGCGCTGGGCTTACAGCGCCCGCTGGATGGGCGAGGAGTTCGGTCAAGTGCAGGAATGCCGCGGCCCCTTCAACGCGCCCTGCCTGCCGGTGACTGCCGAGAAACGTGCCCCAGGCGGCGCCGAGGACGTGGGCGTGCTGTTCTTTGCCGCCGCCGCGGGCGGCAACAACCGCGCGATCTTCGACCGGGTCCGGATCGCATCGCTTTCGACAGCCGAAGACCGCGAGGTGCTCTTCCTGGACTCGCTTGAAGTAGCGGGAACAGCCGGTGCCGAGTTCGTGCTCAATCCGATGACCAAACCCAGCCCCTACCCCTGCCTGTCCCCCCGCGGCAGCAACTCCATCGTTTGGGGGGCTTCGGTAGCCCGGCACGGGGATACGTATGTCATGAGGTACTCTTCGCCCGAGGGAGGCCGCGACGACGGCACGCCGCGCCACGGGCTGGCCGTCAGCCGTGACGGCGTGCATTTCCAGAAAGTGGACGCGCTTCCCGATGACCTCCCCGAGGCCGAGGCGACGCCGAGCCGTCCCCTGGAATACTGGAAGAGCGGACCTGAGAACAGGGCGCCGAAGCAGTATCTGAATCCCGATCAGTCCGATCCGGCGCGCAAACACGTGCGTCTTGGCTACACTCCTGAGGAACGCGGCAAGTACTGGACGGAGTACTCCCCGGACGGCATCAGTTGGGCCGGCCGAACGGAGACCGCCGCCGTGGAATCCATGCGTGAAGGAGGGCGGCCTAGCGTGTTCATGCCGGAAGACCCGGAACGACCGATTCGCATCTACAGCCGGGTCTACACAGAGACAGGCCGCTCCTGGGGAGTGATCTGGAGCAAGGATCTGCTGCGTTGGGGCGGCATGGAGCACCTCCTGGACGTGGACGACCCCTACGGAACGAGGCCGGCGGAAGACATGATTGGGACCGGGACACGCTACGCCATGCGCGGGCAGGTGTACATGGACTCGGTCGCGGGCAAGGGCGAGGACGAGATCTATGCCTCCAGCGTGCGCGTGGCCGAAGGGCTGTATTTCTGTTTCTACTGGCCCGGAAGACAAGGGCGTCCGTTGACGGATGTGAGTATCGCCGTCAGCCGTGACGGGTTCAACTTCACGCGCGTCAAAAATGGGGAACGGACCCTCCCCGTCGGCCCACCGGGGGCCTGGGACTCAGGTTACATCTTCCAAATGTCGCCCATGCTTGAGGGGGAGACGGTCCGCGTCTACTACCGGGGCACCGCCGGGCGTCGCGAAGGCACGGATGGCTTTGGTCACAATCTGACGGAAGTCGGCTTGGCCACCATTCGCGTGAACGGATGGACCTACTACACGCCGCGCGCGGGGCGCAGCCGCGCGACGATCACCACCATCCCCATCCAGTCACCGACCGGGACGAGCAAGAGTCTTGCGGTGAACATCGAGGGGCTGGCCGATAAGCCCCATGCGTTTGCCGTGGCAGTGCTTGACGCCGCTACGGGCACGGCCTTGGAGGGATTCGGCCTGGACGACTGCCAGATGCCGACCGAGGACGGGCTGGCTGTGCCGGTGGTCTGGACTGGGGGCGCCGCGTTGCCCGCTGGCCGGGACATCCGCCTGCGTTTCCACCTGGGCGCGCCGGGAGTGCGCCTGTACAGCTTCGGTTTCAGAAGCAGCAGCGCACCATGAGGCTTCTCCCTCCCCCAACTCGCGGAGGCACCAGCTTCGATCGCCCTCGGGGACCCGGCAGGCTACAGCGCCGTCACGCTAAGGAAGCGGAACTCGGAGAGCCCCTTGGCATTCTCCCGGCTCGAGAGTGTCAGAAAATGCGGCATCCCCCCTGAGAGCTGTAGCAGACCCACGTAGCGCGTCTCGCTCGCACTGCCTAACTCGACGGCGTTGAAGTTGATCTGAGCATCGAACTCCCCGCGGATGCGGTCGATATCGAGTTCGACGACGTAGAAGAGCTGCTGGTGCGCCGATTCCGGTGCCAGGATGCCAAAGGTGATGAATGGCTTGCCGTCGGGAACATGGGTGGCATCGACATCGGCACGCCGGTCTTGGAAGACGTCTGCGTAGAGATGCCCGCGCCTCGAATCGTAGATCAATGGCTCCGTCTCAAGCTCGACACCTGGCGGGTATTCGCATCCGCCCGGTCGAAGGACGATGCCTTGGGAGTAAGCGTGGGCGAGTTTCGAGTTCTGGCTGAGCTGCAGAAGTGGCGCCGACGGGGGGGGAAGACGTGGCCGCCCGGCTGATACTCGCCATCCAACACGCCGGTGTCCCTGAGCGTTTGCTCGCCACCGGGCGCGCGCGCGATGGCGTTGAGCAAGCCGTCTCTGGACGACGGCGGCTGGGCGCGAGTCGCGCGGGTGGAAGCGACCGAGGGCGAGTCAGGTCCGACCGACGCCGTGCTCCGCGCGATCTTGGGAGCCGATGAGAGCGTGAGTGGCGTGGTGGCGCGCCCGGCATCGGTGGCAGTGCGGCGGGTCCGCGGGGCGAGCCGGCGCTGGGCCGACGCGCCCGCACCGAGGGTTGTGCCGACGCCGATGGTGGCGGCTTTGGCTATGAACGAGCGTCTGTCGGTCATGCTCTCTCCTCCCAGGTCACGTGTGATCCGGTCGATGGTCTACAGCGCCGTCACGTTGAGGAAGTGGAACTCGGACCGGTGGGACATGAGATCGGGCAGCTGCGTCAGGTTCAGAACGTGCCACTTCCCGCCCGAGCCGGGCAGCCCCGCCCAGCCGATTAGCGTCCCTCGACTGCTTCTGATGAATTCGAACGCCCCCCCGTCAGTCCACCGCGCGTCGAACTCGCCCAGTAGATCAGGGGTCATGCTCAACTCAAAGATATACCCGAGCGATTGGGCTGTGGAGCCTGGCGTGTTCAGCCAGAATCGGATGAAGGGCTCAGCGGCTCCGGCATGGGGACGAACATGCAACTCCTGGGCGCGCAGTGTGGGGGGGGTAGACGACAGCGGCGGACGTGTCGTAGAGGATGGGGTCTTCCTGGAACTCCGCCGACGGTTTGCGCTGGCGGGAAGTGCAGCCGGTCGACGTGAGGGTGATGCCACCGGCGTACCACGCGGCCAGCTTGTCGTTCTTCGCCAGGGCACCCAGCTCGACCGTCGGCGCGTATATGGCCCCGCCGCGTCCGGCGTCGGGCTCGAAGACACCGAGCGACTCAATGGTCGTCTCTCCCCCAGGCGCGGACCTGATGGCGTTCAGCAGGTCGCTCTTCGCGGCTGGAAGCGGGACGCGGGCGTCTGGGTCGCGATCGCCCGCTCCGAAGCGTTCGCGCGAAACGGGCCTGCCCACATCGGTCTGCATCTTGGGGACAGTGGTGAGGGTGAGGGGCTCCTCGGAATCGGCGCTGGGACGGACGGTCGGTCGCCTGATCCGCGGGTTGAGGCGGCGGTCAGCCGCTGCCCCGCTCCCCAGGAACGCCGCCGCGCCGGCAGCGGTTGCGGTGGTGATGAATGAGCGTCGGTTCTGCTCGTCTCGAGGGTCCTTCTCCATCTCAAGTCTCCCAGTTCGTCAGGATCAGAGCGCTGCCGGCGCGAGGCTACGACCTGATGACGTGGACCCCGCGGAACTCGCGGTCAGAGCCAAATTCCTGTGCTCGCCTGAAGCTACACGAGATCGCCTCGGCTCCGCTCCTGCCCGGCAGTTGTGCGAGCGCTACGAGGGTGCCCTTGCTCGTGGGTTCCCAGTTGATTCGGGGGTTGAAGAAGAGCGCGCCGACGTGTGCGATGCAGCAGAAGTCACTGAGACCTCGCAAGTCGATCTCGACGCTGCAATTGCGTTCGCTGTCTCAGTGGCCGGCCGTTCGACAGCCAGGCTCCAGAAACCTGCACATGCGGTCGGGGAACCCGAAGGCAGCAGGCATTGCCACGGACCATATCGGGCGGTAACAAGCGTCGGGATGCGCACAGAAGCCGGAGGATACCACAGGAATCACCCAGTGCAAGGCCCGATACCCGCAACTGATCTAGATCCCGAATCCCCCCAAGTTCTGGGACGATGAGTTTCCGGGCCGTACGGGATGAACACCTCAGTTCCGCTCTCGCCACGCGTCGAGCAGGTGTGGCGGAGAAGCTGGAGGAAAATCTCTGGGGCCGGCCAGTAAGATGGTGTGGAGAGCCGACCGATGCCGAGCGAGCACAATGGGCGCCCGCGCGCAGGGGGCCGCGCCATTTGTCGTCCCGTGCCAGCGAGCGGGGATACGGACGCGAACTCCCTCGGAGAGGTGATGACAGAGTGGACCTCGCAGCGTCGTTGAGAACCCTCGCCGTGGCGACCGTGCTCCTCTGCCTCGCAGCACCTGTCTGCGCAGACGCAGAGCGTGATGCTGTGGTCTACTCCGGAGAGATCAACTGGGGCGCGCACCGTCACACGTTCGCGACGCTCCAGGGAATCGTCAACCGCGAAGGCCCGGGCCTGTATCTGAAGGCGCCGTTCTTCTATCACGAGCCAGTCAATCAAGCGTGGCTCGACTACTACCAGAGGGAGCACGACTTCGAGTATGAGGAGATCGGCGACTTCGACGCTCTGATTGCGCGATTCAGGCCCGCCATCCGCGGGTTAGTGGGGTTCGACGACTCGCCCGGCCCGAAGACGGCCCGGCGGGGGAAGTTCTTCCCGATCGAGGAGTATCTCGCAACATCCATCGGCGCGCTCACCGGAATGCTGCCAGTTCCGTCGTCGAAGCGCGAGTCGCTGGCGCAGCGGTGGGGTCTTCCCGCCCCCGACGAGGTCGAGTTGCTGAACTACGATGGCCGCCGTACCGGGGTGAAGGTCCGTGGCGACCTTGCGGATTATGGTTTCGAGACGAAGGCGCAAGCCGTCATCTGGGCCCTGGAAGCCATGTTTCCGCACTGCTCGGCGGACTACTTCTACAACTTGGATCACTCGGATGTTGACTACGCCGCGCAGCACCACGCGTTCTGCACGAACCTGAGCTATGTGGACACGGACGCGGGCGAAGGGCTGACTGAGAAGGAGCTTCTCGACCGAATCCTCACCGCATACCAGCAACGGCGTGACAAGTCGAGGCCATACTTCTGGGTCATCGGTCTTCAGCCGCCCGAGCGTGTTGGGGTGATGACGCTGTCGCGCCATGGCGGGGTGAATCACATGACAAACATGGCCCAGAACTGGAGCTTTCACACGCAGGTGAGGTCCCCGCGGAGCCAATGGCGCCAGCAGGCTCCACAGGGGTCCGCTCCGGCTTCGGCTGAAACGCGTTATGTGGCGTTCATCGCCTCTGAGGGCACCACGCACAAGGCCGCCGGCGACGGCATGCAGCACGGAGCATGGCTGGACCCGGCGCGCGGCAAGGTCGCGATCAACTGGGGCACGTGCGCGGCCTTCGCCACGCAGGCGCCGGCGGTGGTCGATTACTACTATTCCACGGCGACGCCCCGTGACTACTTCGTCACGGGGGAGGTGTGTGCGGGAATGGGCTTCGCCGTGCCCCCTCTGATGCCGGCGGAGGCGTGGCAGGCCGTCCTCGCGGACGCGCGGCCTCTGTGGCAGGCGATGGACCTGCGGTGTATCGACATTTACGCCAACAGCGGCTACTACGATGGGACTGTGGACTGGCCTCAGTTCGCGGACATGTGTGATGCCCTGGACGCGCTCTGTCTGACTTTCAAGAATGCAGTCAGGAGCCGGGGGGAGGTTATGGCGCACGGATCGCGGTTCGGGCGGGGCTCGCGGGCGCTTCAGGTCATCAGCTACCCTCGCTGTCCGGAGGGGCTCTCACACGATCGGATGATCGACTTCCTGTTCGACAAGATCTCCTCAGCCGAAGGACCGTGGGGCCGCAAGTTCTGTTGCATTTATCTGCCCATCGCCGCGTTGGTGGACCGTGACGTGGATGCCGCGACAACCATTAAGGCCTCTCCCAGTGGCCTCCTGCGCCTCCAAGAACGACTGAACGCGGAACTCGGTGGGAGCGTCCGGATCGTTCGACTGGACGAGATGGTAAGAGCCTGCGAGGCGGGAACCAGCGACGCGCAAGACACTGCCGTCGATTGAGGCGCATCGCTTGACGCGACGAAGGTAGCCGGGGCCGCAACTGACTACTACGGCTGCACCTTGCACGAGCAGCTCGCCCGCAAGTGGGAGACGGGGACGTAGCTCGCGGGCAACACGACAGGCCAGGAGACCACGGCCTATGTCTCACTTCGCTTGCGTTGACGGCTTCCTTCCACGGGGCGCCCTCTGCTGTGCTGTCACCGTCTTCGCTCTGCTTCCTACCATCGCCCGGACCCAATCGTGCACGCTGTACAAGGCCGGGGACATCGAGAATGCCCGGGAGAACATCAAGCGCCACGAGTGGGCTCGGCAAGAGGTCGAGACCTGGAAACGTAGCGTGGACTACGCCCTGCAGCAGGACCGGCAGTTCTTCGAGGAGATGATCCCAGACCTCACACCCCGCTTCGCCCTCGGCCTTCTCATTCTGGGGCGACACCACGCAGCCGTCGGGCACCTTGAACTCCGCCTCCTGGGCGCAGGCCGTCGAGGTCAACACCCCGCCCACCACTGCCAGCATCACGCCGAACTGTCTCTTCGTCATGCCAGACCCTCCCAACTCTCGGGCCGAAGCTCGGAGCGCCTGCTCGACGCCTAGGCGGGGATAGACCGCACCCATCCGTGCAGCGCCACGTCGCCATCGTCGATGGCCAACAGCCCTTCGCTTGTGGCGAGCCACAGGAGGTCATCCTCGGCTATCGTGCCGTCCAGAATGCCGCGCACCTGTGGGCTTTTCGTGTGCTCAGCGTCCCACGCGCCCACCAGCTCGGACAGTAGGACGGGACGGCATGTGAGGCTGAAGGGCGTTATGGCCCCTGTTTGCTCCCTGAATTTGGGATGCGGCCGCCCCGTCTTCCGGAGAACTCACCGGGAGAGGCAGTCTTGGTTGATGGTCAGACAGCGCAGCATACGACCACATCCTACTCGTCGGGTGGGGGAAGAGGGGTCTTTCCGGCCTGGCTCAGCGAGCCGATGTCATCGACCGTCAGGTCCGCGAGGATCCTGCTGGCTTCGCGGACGGCCTCGCGAGGCTCCACGTCGCCGGATCGGTAGAACTCGTGGAGTTCAACCGACTCCTTGTGGATCTCCCGATCATAGTGCCCCGGAGAGCGACTCCAGATCTCCTTCGCGCGGAGCCGTGTCTCCACGTCGCGCGCGATGACCGCGGCCGCGGCCTCCCCCGCTTCCCGCGTCAGCTTCTCATCGGCAACCAAGCGTTCCAGCTCCCGTACCTGGCGCTCGATGCTACGTCGTACGTCACGTTTGGTCGACGGCATCGCCGCCGAGTAGCACATCGCCATGGAGTACTTCCCACGCTGAATGTGGGAGTAATGGTCATCGAAGGCCTCTCGCAACTCAGGAGACGCCTGCACCGCGTCCAACGCGCCCGCGATGCTGGGTTTGAGCGCCTCGAAACCCTCGCGATCCCGACCCCCATCACGAGAATGGGAACAAAGCTCGCGCCATACGCGGCCAAGCTCAGCCCATTTGCCCATCGTCGTGGCAAGGGGGGAGTCGGGAATCGGCCCTGGGACACCGGAGCGCGTGGCCTGTGCTACCAGTTTGCCGGCACGTCCCGGCAGGAAGGAGAGCCCGACAGCGCCCATGATCGTCAGCCGCGCGAAGACACGACGGGTCAACGGCGTACGCTCCTCATTGTTCATCCAATTCCGCCTCCTCCATGGGCTCCGCACGGCGGCGCCGACGCAGCCATTCGCCACAATCCTTCGTCAGCCGGGCCGCGGAAGCCTGCACATCTGGCCGTGAGACCCGAGATCGGCCGGTATTGCCCACGCCGGCGCGTATCTCCTGGCTGGCGAGACGGGCTTCGAGATTGAATCGGTGACGGAGCGGTCCATCACCGTGCGCGACTATCCGGCCAGCCCATGCGACGAGGTGACCATACCGGCCTCCGCCTGGATGGGCCCGGTGGACGCGACGGATCTGAACAGTGGCTAGAGTGACCTCGATATCGTCCTTGGGCTGGGCACATTACACCCTCCACGAAGCGGTTCCAAGGACGCATCCCTCCTCCATTGCTCCGCTTCCTGTTCTACTCCTGTTCCTCGTAGCTCGCGCGCAGTTCGTCGAGATTGGCGAAGACCTTCTCGAAGCAGGCGATGATAGCGTCCGTGCCGTCGTCGGTGTAGTTCTCGTTGATGGAGACCATCAGAAGGTCGTCGAGAATGGCCTCGGTCTGCGGCGTCTCCCCCTCTTCGTAGCGCACCTGTTGCTCGGCGGGCTGCAGGTTGAACGGGAAGTCCGAGTCGCCGTAGATCCTCTTGTTGCGGAGCAGGTCGTATAGGAAGATCGGCCTGCCGATGTAGTGCGCGCTTGTCGGCGCGCCCTCCTTCGCCAAGGCCCCGGCAAGGTACGATGTGCTTACGCCAAGGACATCCTGGTTCACCAGCAGGCCGAGGAACCAGTACGTGTGCCGCCCGCCCGCGGTGACGCGCGGGACCTCAATGCCGGGACAGTCCTTGACGGCCTCGCAGATGCGGTCACCGATCTCCGCGCGACGCTCCGTCACCCAGTCGACCTTGTCGATCTGCGCGTGGACCACCGCGGCCTGCAACTCGGTCATGCGGTAGTTCATCCCGAACATGACGTAGTCGCGGTCGCCCTGCCCGTAGTTTGGCCAGCCCTTGTTGGCGAACAGCGGGATGCGATCGCCGAGCGCGTCGTCATTGGTTACGGTCAGCCCGCCGTCGCCGCAGGTGATGTGTTTGCTCTGCTGGAGCGAGAACGTGCCTAGGTGTCCGATCGTTCCGACATGCTTGCCCTTATAGAGGGTCCCGTAGGCCTGCGAGCAGTCCTCAATCACGTGGAGGCCATGCTTCTCGGCCAGCGCCATCAGCGGGTCCATGTCGGTTGCGTTGCCGGCGAGGTGCACGGGGATGATGGCCTTGGTGCGCTCGGTGATGCGGCGCTCGACATCTTCCGGGTCCAGGCCCATGTTGTCGCGGCACAGGTCCGCGAACACTGGAATAGCGTTCTGGGCAAGAATGGGGATGACCGTACCCACATCGGTAATCGGCCCGGTGATGATCTCGTCGCCGGGAGCAGGATTCACCGCGCCAACGGCCACGTGAATTGCCGCTGTGCCAGACGTCGATGAGGCGCAGTACTTGACGCCCAGGTGCTCGGCGAACTTCTGCTCGACGGCGGGGACGAACTTGCCGCCCGAGCGGTTGAGCATGCCGGACTCGATGACCTCACGCAGGTTCGCCAGCTCCTCCTCGCCGATCGTGCGCCCAGCGGCGCTTCCCACGCCGGGAAAGGCCATCTGCGTTACGGGGTCTCCTCCGTTGATTGCCAATACGCCCATGGTGCTGCCTCCGATGCTCGGTAGTGCTGCGCGGCCATTGGCCGCAATGAGATTGCGTCGCTATTCCACGCCTCGTCGCGCATGCCTTCTCGGATGCTCTGCCGTGTCGCCAAAGGGAATTGTGCCTCTGACCTATCCCGCGGGGCTCGCATACGCCGTGAGGTCCCACTCTCCTGTCCCACTGCATCGGCCAATGCCCGGACGGTCCGCTTCACGCTGGCGTAGTGCTCCGGGGTGATGCGGATGCTGTCCCAGCCCTCGGCGTCAGCACCGTAGCTGTACCAGAAGACCGCCCGGGCATCCGCGTCCAGCGCGTGTTGCCAGTACTCCCGCATGTCCTGCTCAGTGGGTAGCTAGCTCAAGTGTTAGTAGAATGAACCGCTCCCCTGGCGGGGAGCAAACCACGAACGCCTCGACCACTCGCGTCGGGGGGGCCCCGGAGCGGACCGTTCAACCCGCCAACATGGAGATGCCGTCAACAATACCGTCGTCGCACAGACTAACGTTGCGTGGACGTACGTGGCAGTCGTATCGAGGCGAGTGTGTCCCATCAGCCTCGATAGCGTGAATAGGCCACACCCTCCCTGGCGCATCAGACACGCGAACGTGTGCCTGAGCGTGTGGAGCGTCACCTTGCGCTTGTCGATGCCAGCCCGGCGCAGTGCCCGTTGGAGGAGCCCCATCAATGCCTTGCCCGCCAGCGGGCGGTTCATCTAGGACGTGAGGAACGCCTCGTGTTCGCATTCGGGCCTCAGGTCGAGCCAGTCGCGTCGGGCGTCCACGGGCTGGTGCCCAAGCGGCACGAGCCGAGGCTTGCGCCCCTTGCCACACTCGACGAGCAGTAGCGCTTCGTCGAGGTCCACCGACCCCAAGCTGCGCGCCAGTAGTTCGGCTCTGCGCAATCCTGTGTGGATCAGCACGGGGAGGACTGCTCGATCCCTGAACGCGAGCAACGGGTTGCTCTGCCGCTCAGTGGCGGCCAACACGGCGGCGCACTCCTGGGTCGTGAGATGGACAGGCGCTGGGCGCTGGCGTTTGGGGATGGCAATTCCTCGGAACGGGTTCTGCTCGACGTACTCGTTCTCAAGCAGGTGCGTCCAGAACGATCGAAGCGAGTGGATGCGCCTGCCAACCGTATTGGGGTTCAGGCTACGCTTCCGCATCCACGTGATATAGCCCTGGATGCACTGGCGATCGATGTCGTCCAGGCGGGCCTCCTGGTCGGTCCCATCCAGGCACTCGAGGAACATCCGGGCATCGGATCGGTAAGCGGAGATGGTGAGGTGACTGTGGCCTCGTTCCAGGTCGAGGTAGGTCAGGAACTCCCCGTGTAATGGCGAGATCTGCATGGCAGCACGCTCCTTGGAGGGTGTGCTGCTCCGCGCCTCGGGCCGGAATGCCGGTCCCCATAAAGCGGGCCTATAAGCCGGGACAGAAGGTGCTGTAAGTGGGTAACTGTCCCCTTCTGTCCGGTGGTCCTGCCTTACAGCACCAAAAGCGGTGCTATAAGCAGTGGAGAGTGGGCCCATAAGCCGGATTATGATCCCGGAATCTCGCGTCTTTCTAGCTCAACGGGCACTATAACTTCGCAACTAGTCCTACTTGCTGTTTGGGCAGTTGAGTGGCTGGTACATTGCCACCAAGTTCTATATGTGCCTGCCCCATTCCTTCATCGGCCTCGCCAATCGGCGGGGCCGATGTCGTTTTCAGATGCGTTGCTGGGGACACCCAACGTCGGAAACGCTGGCGGTCGCCGCGCGCCCGCTTCGATGCTCTGCCAGAGACCGAGCGTCAGCAACTCATCGACCAGGCCCGCGCATCGAACAGATTCATCGCACGGCGGCCGCAGGATCACCCGGTGGTGATAGCGGCTGCCATTCGATTGCTTGGCGACCATCCACACCCGATGGACGCAGGCATTCGGATATCACGAGAGGGGGAGGCGCGTCATGTCTAAGCACAACGACGAACCGCAGGAGAATCCGCTCGAAGACTTCCAAGGGCACGACTGGTCGCGAGGTTGGACGAAGCTGCCAAACGAGTTCGTGGACCACCACATGAAGCACCTCACCACGTCAGAGATCGCAGTGATGATCCTGCTATTCCGAGAGACCAAGGGCTGGGAGAAAGCGAGTGTGCGCATCGGGCTGCGCAGGATGGCGGAGATAATTGGGTTGTCTGTGGACACGGTATCGCGCGCTACGGCCAGCCTGGAGAAGAAGAAGCTGCTCCAAGTCGGCAGGCGGAAGACGGCAGGCGGAGCCAACGTTCGGAACACATACACCATTCCTGAAGCTACCAAGGCTGTGCCGACAGACGGTACAGGGGTAGGCCAAGAGATAGGACAGCCTGTCCCAGTGGACGGGACACAACTGTCCCAGTCACTGGGACACGGGAAAGAAGTAGATTCCGAAGGAAGAAAGACGTCTGCGCGCGCGCAAGAGCGCGACGCGTCCGTCAATAAGAAGAAACGGACCGGCGACGGAATGTCGCACGGCGCTGAGAGTGAAAAACAAGGGCAACGACAAGATGAATCGAGCGAGGGTATGTCATGGGATCAATTGCTGGATAAGCTACGCCGGGAGAAGAGTGAAGGCAGGATCTTAGTCGATAGCGGTTACATCACTATCCAGGTCGCAGGCTGGTTCCAGGACAATGGACGGGTCGAGATAGATGGCGACCGACAGGCTCGGGAGGCGGACCTGCATGAGCAGGCCGCAGCCGGTGACCTCTCCTACCCTCGACGCCACATCCCCGAAATGGCAAGAATCGACCACACAAAATGGCTCGAGGAGCGAGTGGCCGACTTGGTGGGAAAAGCGGAGGCTTGGCTCCACGACCGATAGCGCTGGCATGGGGTTGCCGCGCAATCAACACCAGCACCGGCAATCAGAAGCGGCCCGGATTGCTCGTCACGATGACATTTGACCACCAGGACGAAGCGCGAGAGCATTGCCTAGCCTCTACCCCCATCCAGGCGTTTCGATCTGCTCAGAGCGCTCTGGTTGTCTTGCGCGCGTAGGGGCGTCGCGGGAAGCGCGCTTCCCTACCGATATCGCCTCTGGCATCCAGCACGTTCCCGTGACCTCCCCCCATTAACGGTACCACTCACAGTCTCATGGATTCGTTGCCTTCAGCCATGTCCGTAAGGCGAGGTATAACCGAGTCTGGAGGACATGGCTGGATCGCCTCAGGAGCCGGCGGCCGGTAGCCCAACGAG
>PVBE011223047.1_pt1 | contig 93756 bp, 67 predicted proteins | sample 1631181 | NCBI WGS metagenome assembly PVBE01 (sample SAMN08397723, study PRJNA350692) | Marine metagenome, whole genome shotgun sequencing project. | isolation source: water | place: Pacific Ocean | collected 2012-04 | reverse complement strand
GTCAGGCCGCGGCCTTCGGGGTCCATGGTGCCGGCGTCCATGGCGCGCAGGTCGCCGTTGCCCATGAGCCAGGAGGCGATGCCCAGGGGTTGGCAGATGATGAGGCTGAGGATGCCGAGGGCGAGGATCAGGATGCCGCGGTGGTCTTGCATGGGCAGGTGGGGTGGGGAATGGGCCTGGTGTGGTCGAGCTGGCGGAAGGCCGTTCCGGGGAGGTGATGATGATACGCGATGGGTGGCGTTATCTTCGCGGGCTTTCTTGGGTAGGGGGCGTGCGCTATGGAAGTGCGCGTCAGGCCGGCTTGCTGGCTGATAAAGAAGGAAGGGGGCGTGCCTCTGCCGGGCAGGCATCCTCCTGTCAGGGCCAGGACCAGGTTCCCTGCGGCGACGGCTTGCGCTGTGTGGCGGGGCCGTTCCTGCGCCTGGCGCCGGTGATGGCCGTGGAGGATGTGCTGCGCAGCCCGGTCAACCTGTCGGCGGCACCGCTCGCCGGGCAGGTCCTCTGCGGTTCAAGCTGGTACTTCCAGGCCTGGTTCAGGGAGCCGGAGACGGTGGGCTCGGGCGGCGCGGGCTTCAACCTATCGAGCGGGCTCGAGGTGGCTTTCACGCCCTAGCCAGCACCCCGGAAGGCCGCCCGCCCAGGCCAGGGCGCTCAAGACAGGTGGCAGGCGCAGTGGTGGGGCGTGTCGGCCTGGGAGCCTGTCCGGGCTTCAAGGGGAAGCAGGGGCGGAAGGTCGCGGCAGCAGGCGTCCCCTGGGACTTCCTCCGCGTGTGGGCAGCGCGGGTGGAAGGGGCAGCCGGGCGGCGGGTCGATGGGGGAGGGGACGTCACCGGCGAGGACGATGCGCTGGCGTTCGGCCTCGCCGGCGGGATCCGGGAGGGGTATGGCCGAGAGCAGGGCGCGGGTGTAGGGGTGGGTGGGGTGTGAGAAGAGCGTGTCGCGGTCGGCCTCCTCGACGATGCGGCCGAGGTACATGACGGCGACGCGCTCGCAGATGTGGCGCACGACGGCCAGGTCGTGGGCGATGAAGAGGTAGGCGAGGTTGAAGCGCTGTTGGAGTTCCTTGAGCAGGTTGATGACCTGGGCCTGGATGGAGACATCGAGGGCGCTGACGGGCTCGTCACAGATGATGAGTTCGGGTTCCAGGGCCAAGGCGCGGGCGATGCCGATGCGTTGGCGCTGGCCGCCGGAGAACTCGTGGGGATAGCGGTTGAGGTGGCGCGGGTTGAGGCCCACGGCTTCGAGCAGGGCCATGGCACGCAGGCGGCGGGCCCTGGGCTTCTCGGTGTTGTGGATGGCCAGGGGCTCGGCCAGGATCGAGCCGACCGTCTGGCGCGGGTCGAGGGATGCGTAGGGATCTTGGAAGATCATCTGCACCCGGCGGCGGTGGGGCAGCCACTGGCGCGGGGAGAGGGAAGCGAGCTCTTCTCCATCCAGGCGGATGGAGCCGGAGGTGACCGGGTGCAGGCCGACGATGCAGCGGGCCGTCGTGGACTTGCCGCAGCCGGACTCGCCCACCAGGCCCAGGCTCTGGCCGCGCTGCAGGTCGAAGGAGATTCCCTCGGCGGCGCGCAGGATGCGCGGGCGGGAGTTGAAGAGGCCGCCCGTGCGACCGACCTCGAAGTGCTTGGAGAGGTCGCGTACGGCGAGCAGGGGCGGGGCGGCGGTGCTCATAGTGCGCCTCCGGAGACGGCGGCGATCTGGCTGGACAGGTGGCAGGCGACGGAGCGAGCGTCACCGTCGCCGCCGGAGATGACCTCGAGGGGAACGGTGCCGTCCTGGCAGCGCTCTTCCGCGTAGTCGCAGCGCGGGGCGAAGGGGCAGCCGGGGGGCAGGGCGGCGAGGTCCGGGGGCTGTCCCTCGATGGAGGAGAGGGACGCGCTGGGATCGCCGGTGAGCGTGGGGACGCTGGCGAGCAGGCCGCGCGTGTAGGGGTGAATGGGGAGGGAGAAGAGCGGGCCGGTGGGGGCGGTCTCGACCAGCTGGCCGGCGTACATGACATGCACGCGGTCGGCGCAGCCGGCGACCACGCCCAGGTCGTGGGTGATCAGGATGATGGCGGTGCCGTGGAGTTCCTGGAGGTCGCCGAGCAGCTCGAGGATCTGGGCCTGGATGGTGACATCGAGGGCTGTGGTGGGCTCGTCGGCGATCAGGACGCGGGGCTTGCAGAGCAGGGCCATGGCGATCATCACGCGCTGGCGCATGCCGCCGGAGAGCTCGTGGGGGTAGGCGGCCAGGCGTGTCTCCGGTTCGGGGATGCCCACATCGGCCAGGCCCGCTGCGCACAGGCGGTCGGCTTCGCGGCGGGAGAGGCCCTGGTGGACCTCGAGCACCTCGCTCAGCTGGCGGCCGACGGTCAAGAGGGGGTTCAGGCTCGTCATGGGATCCTGGAAGATCATGGAGAGCTCGTTGCCGCGCAGGTGGCGCAGCTCGCTGTCGGAGAGGGCCAGGAGGTCGCGGCCGGCGAAGCTGATGCTGTCCGCCTGGACCACGCCGGGAGGCGTGGGCACCAGGCCCATCAGGGCCAGGTTGGTGACGGACTTGCCCGAGCCGGATTCTCCCACCAGGCCCAGGGTTTCACCCTCTTCCAGGAAGAAGCTGACGCCGTCCACGGCGCGTACGATGCCGTCGTGGGTCTCGAAACGCACGGAGAGGTCTCTGACATCGAGCAGCGCCATCAGTCCTTGCCTCGCAGCTTGGGGTCGAGGGCGTCGCGCAGGCCGTCGCCGAGGATGTTGAGGGCCAGCAGCACACTGCCCATGGCGGCGGCCGGGAAGACCACCAGCCACCAGAAGATGCGCAGGGGATTGATGGCCTCTGTGCCGTCCACCGCCAGCAGCCCCCAGCTGACCTTGGGGGGCTCGATGCCGAGGCCCAGGAAGGAGAGGAAGGCCTCGAAGAGCATCACGGCGGGGATCGTGAGCGTCAGGTAGACGATCACGATGGAGAGCACATTCGGGACGAGGTGTACGAAGAGGATGCGGGCCGTTGAAGCGCCCAACACGCGGGCGGCCTCGATGAACTCGGAGTTCTTGAGGGAGAGCACCTGGCCGCGCACCACGCGGGCCATGGTCAGCCAGTAGATGGCGCCGATCACGAGGTAGAAGACGGTCTCGCGCCCGATACCCCAGTTGTCCTCGAGCTCCGTGCGATATTCGTTGACGATCGTGATCAGGAAGATGACCACGAAGATGAAGGGCACGGAGTAGAGCACGTCGACGATGCGCATCATCAGGTTGTCGATGCGGCCGCCGGAGAGGCCGGAGAAGGCGCCGTAGGTGACGCCTATGGCCAGGCTGCAGAGGGTGGCGATGAGGGCCACGATGATCGAGGTGCGGCTGCCCCAGACGATGCGCGAGAGGATGTCGCGGCCCTTGGAGTCGCGGCCCATCCAGGAGCCGGTCTGCCAGTCGTCGAAGATGGCCACGCGCAGGTCCACGGCGGCGTTGTCGAGGGTCGAGAGCTCCCAGTACTCACGGGTGTAGTTTTGGTTGCCGAACTCGGTCCAGGGGGCTATTGGCGGCATGGGCTCGGTCTGCAGGTCGAGGGCCACCGGGGAGGGGAGCGGGAGCAGCGGGGCGGAGAGGCTCAGGAGGCCGAAGGCGATCAGGAAGATCAGGCTCCACCAGGCGGTGGGGTTGCGGCGCAGGCGGCGGCGGGCGTCCTGCCAGAGGCTTTCGCCCTTCATGGCTGAGGCGCTGGACAGGAGGGCCTGCATGTCCTGCCCGCCCAGATCCCAGCGTTCCTTGGCAGGGACCATCTACTCGTCCTCCAGCTTGATGCGGGGGTCGAGCAGGGTGTAGGCCAGGTCGACCACCAGGTTCAGCGTGTAGACGAGTACCGTGAAGAGAATCGTGACGCCCATGGAGAGGGTGTAGTCGCGATTGAGTGCGCTGTTCACGAAGTGGGAGCCCGTGCCCGGGATGTAGAAGATCTTCTCGATCACGAGGCTGCCGGTCAGGATGCCCGCGGTGGCCGGGCCGAGGTAGGAGACCACCGGCAGGATGCCGCCCTTCAGGGCGTGGCGCATGATCACCAGGCGCGGCGTCAGGCCCTTGGCCCAGGCCGTGCGAATGTGGTCCTGGCTCAGGGTTTCCAGCATGCCCGTGCGTGTCAGACGCGAGATGTAGGCGGCGAAGGGAGCACCCAGGGCGAAGCCCGGGAGCAGCATATGGCGCAGGGAACCCCAGCCGGCCACGGGGAAGAGCGGCACCAGGAAGACGAAGAGGATCACCAGGAAACCGGCGATCACGAAGTTGGGGAGCGCGATGCCCCCGGTGGCAGCCAGACGCAGGCTGACATCCAGGCCGCTGCCGCGGCGCAGGGCGGAGAGCATGCCGGTGGTGATGCCGAGGGCCAGGGCCCACATCATGGCCACCGTGCCGAGCAGGGCTGAGATCGGCAGGGACTGGGCGATGATGTCGTTGACCGTGTAGTCGCGGTAGCGGAAGGAGGGGCCGAAGTCGCCGGAGAGCACGCCGCCGAAGGTGTCCGTGCCGTCGCCGCCGAGGAACTGCGGGCCGTGTTCGTCCAGGTTGAAGGGGCCCACGTAGTGGGCGTATTGCTTCCAGAGGGGCCAGTCCAGGTGATAGCGCGCCTCGATGTTGATGCGCACGGCCTCGTTCAGGGCGCGATCGGTGTCGAAGGGGCCGCCGCGTACGCTGCGCATCAGAAAGAACGAGATGGTCACCACTGTGAAGAGCGTGACGGCGAACCACAGGGCGCGGCGCAGCAGGAAGCGTGTCATCGCGCGCCGCCCCCGGGCCGGGCGGCCGGGGCGTAGAGACCCTGGCTGGGGCCCGGAGCGTCGACCAGGGCGCCGCGCTGGGGATCGGCGGCGCGGTCGGCGGCCAGCTCCCCGTCGCTCTTCCAGTACCAGAACTTGGGGAAGTGCTCGTCCTGAATGTTGGGCAGGAAGCCGCCCAGGCGTGGATTCAGGAGGTTTTGGGTGACGTAGGTGTAGATCGGGAGGATGGGCAAATCCTCCATCAGGATGGCCTCGGCCTCGTGCAGGAACTGCATGCGGCGGGCGGGGTCGAGCTCCGCGGCGGCGGTGGCGATCAACTCGTCATAGCGTGGGTTGCCCCAGCCCGTGTTGTTGTTTTCGCCGCCGGTGACAAACATGTCGGCGAAGGTGTTGGGGTCGACGTAGTCGCCGATCCAGGCGGCGCGGCAGACGTCATAGCCCAGGTTGTGTTGGACATCGAGGTAGACCTTCCATTCCTGGTTGAGCAGCTTGGCGTCTATCTCCAGGTTGTTGCGCCAGGAGGAGGCGATAACCTCGGCGATGTCCCGGTGGGCCTCGGAGGTGTTGTAGAGGATCTCGATGGTGGGGAAGGGCTCGCCGCCGGGTCCGTAGCCGGCGGCCACAAGCAGCTGCTTGGCTTCGACGACGTTCTCCGCCAGGGTGGCGGCGTGTTTCATCTCGGCGCCCTCGTAGCCGGGGATGTTCGGCGGCACCCAGGTCCAGGAGGGGATCTGGCCGGACTTGGTGATCTTCTGGCAGATGGCCTGGCGGTCAATGGTCAGCGCCAGGGCGCGGCGCACGCGCACATCGTCCATGGGCGGGCGCGTCACGTTGACCTTGTAGTAGTACGTGCCGAGGTAGGGGCCCGGCGTGAAGTCCTCGCGCGGCAGGAGGCGCGGGATGACGGAAGCCGGCACCGTGTAGAGCACATCCACGCCGCCGGTCAGGTACATGTTGAGGGCGGTCACGGTCTGCTCCACCGCCAGCACATCGATGGAGGAGAGGGCCACGTTGTCCGCGTCCCAGTAGTCGGGGTTGCGTTGCAGACGGATGCGATCGTTGACGCGGCGCTCGACCACGCGGAAGGGGCCGTTGGTGACGATGTTCTCCGGGCGCAGCCACTCCAGGCGCCAGGAGTCGGGGTGCTCTTGCTTGGCGCTCTCGATGTTCCGGCGGTTGACCGGGAAGAGCGGGTAGAAGGCCATCAGGTCCATGAAGAACGGCGTCGGGGAATCCAGTTCGACCACCAGCGTGTGGTCATCCGTGGCACGGATGCCGACGGTCTCGAAGGAGTTGCTCGGGCGGCCGTGCTCGTCTGCGGTTGTGGTGTAGGCCTTGGCACCCTTCACATACCAGAGCTGGTAGGCGTATTCGGCGGCGGTCTCCGGGCTGAGGAAGCGTTCCCAGGAGTAGACGAAGTCGTGGGCGGTGACCGGGTCGCCGTTGGTCCAGAAGGCGCCGCGCCGCAGGGTGAAGGTGTAGGTCAGGCCGTCCGCAGAGATCTCCCAGGACTCGGCCATGCCGGGGATGGGCGCCAGGGTGGCGGGGTCCTTGGAGCACAGACCCTCGAAGATGGATTTGATCACACGGCCCTCGGGGACGCCGGTGACCGTGGCCGGGTCTAGGGTGGTGACCTCCGTGCCGTTGTTGATGATGAGGTCCGCGCGTTCGAGGCGGGCGCCGCGGGTGAGGGCCACGACGGTGCCCAGGACCAGGGCGAGCAGCACGAAGGGGAGCGAGCGGCGGAGGCGGGAGGAGGCGCGCGAAGCGGGCATGGCGAGAGCCTAGAGGGGGCGCTGGATCGCCGCAAGTATTGATCTGGTAACGGGTTGGATCCTTGAATCGCGACCGGGGGGCGGGCTAGACTCGCGGGCCGTTTTCCGGGTCCCCGGGCCCTGTGATTTCCAGTGACAGGTGGCCGGCTGGGCCCCTCCCGCGCAACGCCCCGACACGCAAATCGCCATGGCATATCTCACTCTCCAGAGCCCGCTCCCCACGCTGCTTCTCGCCACCTTTATGTGTGGGCCGGCTCTCGCCTTCGCGGGTGTCGCAGGCCCCGGTGGTCCTGGTTCGGCGGCGGGCGACGGCATTGTCGTGGACAGCTTTCACCCGGGGAACCAACCGGACGCCAGCGGGGCGCGGCCGTCGGCGCCCGAGCCGGTCTACGGCGGGCGCGTGATCGTGCACCTCTCTTCCATGCCGGAGAACATCAACTACGCCATCGAGAACTCGGCGGTCACCCGACGCCTGCTCTACGAGGTGCACGAGTCCATGCTGCTGCAGGATTGGGAGACCTTTGAGTACGTGCCGTCGCTGGTGAAGAAGTACGAGAGCGAGGACATGTTGGTGTTGAAGAGCGGCGCGGAGCAGAAGTACGGAAGTGCGGCGGTCAAGGTGCGCGTCAAGGACACGCAGGCCGAGGCGGATGACGCACAGAAGGACGCCTTTGTACTCTACGGGGAGGTGGCAGAGGGGGCCGGTGGCTATCACCTCGCGCCCCTCTCCCGGGGATCGGCCCTCAAGGACGCGCTCGAGGTGCCCGCGGGGGATGTGGAGAGCCTGCACCGGGGCAGTGTCCTGACCTGGTACCTGCGCGACGATGTCGTCTGGCACCCGACGGAGAGCGTAACCGGACACAAGCTGGACGCGGATGATGTGCTCTTCAGTTGGCGCGTCTACTTCAACCCGAAGGTGGACTGCGACGAGAAGCGCTTCCAATACGTGAAGGTCACGCGCGGGGACAAGGTGGACGACCTGACCGTGCGCTTCTTCTTCGAGACCCAGTACTTCAAGGCCATTCCCACCCTGGGCACGGACATGACCATCCTGCCCAGCCACGTGCTCAACCTGCTGGATCCGGACAACCCGGATCACGACCCTGAGGCGTCCTTGGATCGTCAGGCGAAGTACTTCAACGATCACCCGAACAACCGTGTCTTCATCGGCCTCGGGCCCTATCGCGTGACTGAGTTCACCCAGCAGTGGATCCAGGCCGAGCGTTTCGACGAGTACTTCGACCAGGGCAACGTCGGCTACTTCGACACGATTCGCTGGCGGCACATCGATAACGACAACACCTCCTACACGGCGCTCTTGAACGGCGAGCTGGACTTCTTTGCGCGCGTCAAGTCCGAGGACTACTTCGGCGAAGCCACCCAGAAGCCGAGCTTCACCGGCCAGTTCTACAAGGGCTACTTCTACCTGGGCACCTACGGCTACACGGGCTGGAACACGCTGCGCCCCCATCTGAAGGAGAAGGTCGTACGCCAGGCCTTGGCCCATTGTTTTGACTTTGAGACCTATCTGGCCACCAACTACCGGGGGCTGGCGCGCCAGATAACCGGGCCCGTGGTCTACGACTCGCCCGCCTATCCCCATGACCTGAAGCCCTTTTCCTACGACCCGGAGCTGGCGGAGGAGATGCTGGAGGATGCCGGTTGGTACGACCGCAACGACAACGGCGTAATCGACAAGGACGGCGTGGAGCTCGTAATCGAGTTCATGATGCCCAGTGGCAACAAGGCCTCGGAGAACCTGGGGCAGAAGATGCAGGAGAGCTTCGCGGAGGTCGGCGTCAAGCTGAACCTGGTGCAGTACGAGTGGGCCACCTTTCTGGAGCGCCTGAAGGCGCGGGACTTTGACGGTTGCAACCTGGCCTGGGTGGCGCCGCTGGAGAGCGATCCTGAGCAGCTCTGGCACTCCAAGTGGGGTCGCCCGGAGGCGCGCGGTTCGAACAACTCGGGGGTCATGGAACCGGAGCTGGACAAGTTGATCCGCGCCATCCAGAAGGAGATCGATGTGCCCACGCGCATGGCCATCTGGGACCAGCTGCACCGTTTCGTCTACGACCACCAGCCCTACCTCTTTGGCTTCAACGTGCCCTCGAAGTTCGCCATGTCGAAACGCATCCGCGGCTTCAAGGCGGTGGCGCTGGATCCCGGCTATGTGCTGCGGGACTGGTACTACACCAGTCTGGACGAGCCGGGGACGCGTCTGACGCGGGAAGACAAGTAGAGCCCTGGCCCCGTGTTTTCGTTCGTCCTGCGCCGGCTGCTCTTGATGATCCCGACCACCTTCGGGGTGGCGCTGGTGGTCTTTATGCTCTACCAGGCGGCGCCGGGGGACCCGGCCACGGTCATGATGGGCATGGGCGGGGAGATGAACCAGAACTCGGACGCCGGAGCGCGCATCGACACCTTCCGCCGGGAGCATGGCCTGGACCGCTCCCTGGTGGTGCAGTTCCTCAGCTACATCGGGCCCTTCAACCTGTCCCGGAACGGGCACCCTTGGTTCACGACGCCCTTCACCGAGCGCAAGACGGAGGAGCTGGAGCTGGCTTCCGGGCAGGCAGTGCTGGAGGGCGTGCCGCAGGAGATCATCTGCCTGCCGGATACAGACCCGGGGATGCGCGAGCGCATGAGCACCTTGGTGGCGGTCCTGGAGGATGACGGAGCCGGTGCCGAGGCTTGGGAAGCGGCCAGCCATGAGCTCGCCGCGCTGGGGGCGCAGGCCCTGCCGATGGTTTTCACTTCCCTGCATGGCGTGGCCATGGATCTGGAGCGGGGTGCGGCGCGCATCCAGCGCTTGAGCGCCCTGCTCGAACGATCCCTGGGACACAGTCCGGAGCTGGAGGCGGAGCGCGTGGAGCAGTTGGGCCTGGGGGCCTTGGTCAGGCATTGGTTCGGCTGGTACTACACCCACGGCGGCCTGCGCGTGCGGAACAGCGGGGAGGATCCCTGGGGCGGGCTCCTGGCCGGTGACCTGGGGCGCGAAATGCAGAGCCGCGAGTCCGTGGCCGAGGAGCTCCTGCGGCGTCTCAAGGTGACCGTGCCCCTGTCCCTGATCTCGGTCCTGCTCTCATATTTGATTGCCCTGCCCCTGGGCATCTTCTCGGTGCGGGGCCAGGGCACGCTGCTCGACGGCGTGGTGACCGTGGTGCTCTTCGTCTTGTATTCGATCCCCACCTTCTGGGCCGGGCTGATGTTGATCCTGCTCTTCGGCGCCACCGGTGTCGACTGGTTCCCGGTGCTGGGCCTGCACGACAAGGACGCAGCCAGCATGGACACCATGGCCTGGCTCTGGGACCTCTGCCTGCATGCAATCCTGCCCGTGGCGACCTTGACCTATGGCAGCTTCGCCTACCTCTCGCGTCAGATGCGTGCCGGCATGCTCGATGTCATCCGCCAGGACTACATCCGCACGGCGCGGGCCAAGGGCCTCAGCGAGCGTGTGGTGATCTACAAGCACGCCCTGCGCAACTCGATGATTCCGGTCATCACGCTGCTGGCCTCGATCCTGCCGATCCTGATCGGCGGCTCGGTCATCGTGGAGAAGGTCTTCAACATCCCGGGCATGGGCATGTACGCCTTCGAGGGTCTCCTGCGCCGGGACTTCTACATCGTGATGGCCACCACGCTCTTCGTGGGCATCATGACCCAGGTCGGCATCCTCCTGAGCGACATCACCTACTCCATCGTCGATCCCCGCATCCGCCATGACTGAGAATCCCATGGCGGACGATCTGGCCCAGGGACGCAGCGAGCAGGCCTTCTACTCGAAGGACTACTGGGATCTCGTCTTTGAACAGCTCGGCAAGCGCAAGCTCTTCAAGGTCGCCATGGTGATCCTGGCCTTGCTCTACGCCAGCGCCATCTACGCGCCCTTCATCGCCAACGAGCGGCCCTATGTGCTCGAGGCCGTTGACTACAAGGCCTATGGCGCGGCCACCAAGGGCCTGCGCAGCGTTTGCTCCAGCATCGTGCGCCAGCTTGAGAAGACGCCCGAAGAGTACCTGGAGCAGCGCTCGGAAGCCGCGCCGCCTACCCTGGCGGCGGCTCTGGCCGTGGAGCGGGAAGCGCTTGTGACACGCATCGCCACCATGGAACAGTACCTGCCCCGGGAGGAACAGGTGCCCCTGGGGGAACTACTGGGAACCGTGGATGTCGCCCTGGCGGCCAGCGCCACCGGTGATGGAGAAGGGGCCCGGGAAGCCGCTGGCCAGGCCAAGGCCCTGGCCAGCGAGTACAAGCGTTCCTTCAAGGCCCGTGAGCCGGACGCCGCGGAGGATGCTCCGGGCAAGGTCCTGCGGCCGGTCACCACCTATCCCCTGTGGGAATCCATCACGCCCTTCTGGGCCTTCATGATGGGGCTCTGGGCCCTGGTGCTCAGCTGGCCCCTGTGGAACCGGCTTGCCAACCGCTTCCTGTGCCGGGGAGAGCGGGAGGCGATTCGCCGGGCGCGGCGCAAGAAAATGGCCCTTGTACTCGGCCTGCCGGCGCTCCTGGCGGCCTTCAGCTCTATCGTGCTCGGTGACGGCGACGTGACCTTTGATGTCTCGGCGCACAAGGGACGGCTGACCGCCGGCGAGGTGGTGGCGGCCACGCAACCGGTCTTCGCGCCGGTCCCCATGGGATACGCGGAGACCCACACGGAGGAGAAGTTCCGTCCGCCGACCTGGACCAGGGCCGCGGAGCTCGATGCCGAGGGGCGCTACGTGCGCGGCCTGCGCCAGGCCACGCCGGATCCGATCACCGGCTATCTGCCGCCGGCCACGCCCACGGAAGTGCGCGTGGGGGAGCCGCCCCAGAATGCTCCGGGGCGCCATCTGGCTGGCACGGACGAGCTGGGACGCGACTTTTTCGCGCGCCTGTTGTGGGGCGGGCGCGTCAGCCTTTCCGTGGGCATCCTCTCGGCAGCGCTGCTGACGCTGATCGGCGTCATCATCGGCTCCCTGGCCGGCTACTTCGGTGGTTGGGTGGACATCCTCATCATGCGCACCATCGAAGTGCTGCAGTCGATCCCGGCCTTCTTCCTGATCCTCTTGGTGATGGCCTTCACGGACCCGGCCATCATCCCGCCCATCTTCGCCATCGTAATCGTGATCGCGCTCATCCGTTGGACAGGTGTGGCGCGGTTGGTGCGCGGCGAGTTCCTGCGCCTGCGCGAGCAGGAGTTCGTCTTGGCAGCCAACGCCCTGGGTTTCTCCTCGCGGCGTACGATCTTCCGCCATGTGCTGCCCAATGCCATGGGGCCGATCATCGTCTCGGCGGCCTTCTCCGTGGCCTCGGGCATCCTGACGGAATCGGCCATCTCGTTCCTGGGCTTCGGCACCCAGGCGCCCAAGGCCTCCTGGGGGTCGCTCGTCAACGAATCCCAGAGCCCGGAACACTGGTGGATCCAGATCTTCCCGGGGCTGGTGATCTTCTTGACGGTGACCTGCTACAACCTGGCCGGTGACGCCGTGCGCGATGCCCTCGACCCGAAGCTGAAGGACTGATGATGGGCGCACACGGGAACAACGGGACAGCAGGCGGGTACCTGTTGGAGTTGCGCGACCTGCGCACCTACTTCACCAGCGACGAGGGCACGGCGCGGGCCGTGGACGGGATCAGCTATGCCATTCCCGCGGGAGAGACCCTGGGCGTGGTGGGTGAGTCAGGCAGCGGCAAGAGCGTGGCGGCGCTCTCGGTCATGGGGCTGATCCCCTCGCCGCCGGGGCAGGTGGTCGGGGGCGAGATTCTCTTCAAGGGGGAGAACCTGCTTGAGAAGAGTCCCGAGGAGATGCGCCGCATCCGTGGCAACGAGATCGCCATGATCTTCCAGGAGCCCATGACGGCTCTCAATCCGGTCTACACGGTGGGGAATCAGATCGTGGAGACGGTCATGTTGCACCGGGGCATCGACCGCCAGGCGGCCCGCGCCCACGCCATCCAGATGCTGGAGCGGGTGGGGATTCCGGCGCCGAAAAAGCGCGTGGATGAGTACCCGCACCAGCTCTCCGGCGGCATGCGCCAGCGCGTCATGATCGCCATCGCCATGAGCTGTGATCCATCGCTCCTGATTGCCGATGAGCCGACCACGGCGCTGGATGTCACCATCCAGGCGCAGATCCTGGAGCTGATGGTGGAGCTCCAGCGTGAGGCGGGCATGGGGGTCATGCTGATCACCCACGACCTGGCCGTGGTGGCCCAGGTTGCTCACCGCGTAGCGGTCATGTACGCGGGCAAGGTGGTGGAGTACGCGGCGGTGGAGGAGCTCTTCGACACTCCGGCGCACCCCTACTCCGTGGGGCTCTTCCGCTCCCTGCCGGATCTGGCCGGACCCAACGAGCGCCTGCGGACGATTCCTGGCATGGTGCCGCCGGCCACGCGCTTTCCGAGCGGCTGCCGTTTCCACCCGCGCTGTCCCATCGCCACGGAGCGTTGTGCCACAGATGAACCGCTGCTGGCAGCGCTGGACGGGGCGGGCGGGGACAGAACGCTGGCCTGTCACCATGTCGAGGAGGCGGCAGCCCTATGAGCGATATGAGCACACACAACGGCGCTACCGCCGGGAGCGACGCAAGTGCGCCGGCTGCCCGCCCCCTGCTCGAGGTGCGCGACCTCAAGAAGTACTTCCCCATTCACAAGGGCGTGCTCTCGCGCCATGTGGGGGACGTGAAGGCGGTGGACGGCATCAGCTTTGACCTGGGCCATCGGGAGACTTTGTCCCTGGTGGGGGAGTCGGGCTGCGGCAAGACCACCGCCGGGCGCACGCTGCTGCGCCTCTACCAGCCCACCGCCGGCCAGGCCCTTTACCGGCCGGATCAAGACAGCGCCCAGGCCGTGAACCTCTTCGAGCTCAGCGAGCGGGAGCTGCGTCCCTACCGCCGCGACCTGCAGATCATCTTCCAGGATCCCTATGGCAGCCTGAACCCGCGCATGACCGTGGGCAACGCCATTGGTGAAGCGCTCCAGGTGCACGGCCTCTTCCGGGGCAGCGAGCTGGATGACAGGGTGGAGCAGTTGCTCGAGCGCGTGGGGCTGCGTGCGGAGGTTTCCAATCGCTTCCCCCACGAGTTTTCCGGCGGCCAACGCCAGCGCATTGGCATCGCCCGGGCCCTGGCCTTGAATCCCAAGCTGATCGTGTGCGACGAGGCGGTCAGCGCCCTGGATGTCTCCATCCAGGCCCAGGTCATCAACCTCCTGAAGGACCTGCAGCAGGAGTTTGCCCTCTCCTATATCTTCATCGCCCACGACCTGTCCGTGGTGCGCTATCTATCGGATCGCGTGGCGGTCATGTACCTCGGGCGCATTGTCGAGTTGGGCAGTACCGAGGCCATCTTCGGTGACGCGCGCCATCCCTACACCCGGGCCCTGCTCTCGGCGATCCCCGAGCCGAACCCGCGCCGTCGCCAGGCCCACATTCCCCTCAGCGGCGATGTGCCCTCGCCCATCGACCCCCCGGCGGGCTGTCATTTCCACACGCGCTGTCCGGTGGTGGAGGAGCGCTGCCGCGGAGGCCAGTATCCGGGCCTGGTGGAGGTCTCGGCGGGCCACCACGTGGCCTGCCACCTGAGTTGAGCGTCGGTCCCCCGGGCTCTGGCCCGTACAGCCTTGTCGGGTGTGCTCCAGGTGCAGGCGGGGTGGCTCAGACGGCTATCCCGTAGACCTCGCGCAACACCGTGCGCAGGCCGCTGAAGTCCTCGACGATGTGATCGGGCTGGATGCCCGTGCCCTCCAGACCATGCTTGGCGGCGCGCTTGATCCAGACGGCTGGCATGCCGAGGCTCTGGGGAGGGGCGATGTCGTGGGTCGGGTTGTCTCCCACGTACAGCACCTCGCCAGCCGGCAGGTCCAGCGCGCGCAATGCCTTGGCGTAGAGCTTGGGGTTCGGCTTGGAGATGCCCACCTGCTCTGAGATGATGACTGCCAGGGGATCGAAGTAGCGCAGCAGGCGCAGGCGCACCAGCTTCTCGGCCTGCTTGACGGTCCAGCCGTGGGTCACCACGCCCAGGCGCAGGCCGGCTTCCCGCAGGTCGGTCAGGAGCGGCGCCACATCCTCAAAGGGCTTCAGCTCCTGGAACTTCGTGTCGTGGTAGGAGACGATGCCGGCGGAGATCACCAGGGACGGATTCAGGCCAGCCAGGGCTTCCGAAGGCAGGCGCTGCAAGAGCTTCTCGTAGTGGTGGGCGTAGTTCGAACCGAACTCGCTGATCACCTCATCCAGCTCCCTGAGCACGACTTCGGCGTCCAGCTTGAGACCGCGCTCGATCATGGCCTCCACGGCGTTGCGCCGCGCCCGCCGCGCGAACTCCGTGGTGGAGAAGAGCGTGTCGTCGATATCGAAGAGGATCGCTTGGAGAGACGGCATGGTCGCGGGTGGCGGGGCAGGTGCCTAAGAATGACCGGGGCACCGGGCATGCGCAAGCGGCAGGCCGGGGCCATTCCTGGGAGCGGCTGTTTTCGGGGACCGCCGGTTCAGCGGTGGGGCCGCCGCGCCCCTCAAGCCCGGCTTGGTTCAGTGAACTAGGTGATGCTCAGCTGGGGATACTGAGCGGAGTCATCAAGGGTAGCCGTGGCAGTCACCCAGCCGGGCCGGGGGGGGTGGTTGCCTGGGGCACAAGAGTCTCGTTTCTGCCTGTGGATGGAGTCGAGTGAAAAGGCAGGCGAGCAGAGAAGCGCACACCGCCCTTCGTCTGTCCGCCCGGCCCTTGAAGCGCTATTTGGGAAGGCGGGAGCCGGGAGGCGGGGAGGTCGGCAGGGGGGGCGAGCAAAAAAAGCGGCGGCTGCCTTCGCAGGGGAAGGCAGCCGCCGCTTGGTGCCTGTACCGACGCGACCTACTGGACGCGGCCTTCGATTCTGGCCAGCTCTTCGCGCACATCGGTGATGTGGGCACGGATGAGAATCATCAGGGACTCCCTCTCATCGCTGTAACCTTCTTCCTTGAAGAGGAAACCCAGGACCGGGATGCGGGCGAACCACGGGACCTCGGCACGGCGCTCGATGTTGCGGATATTGGAAAGGCCGCCGAGCAGGATTGAGCCGCCGTCGGGGATGACCGCCGTGGTCATCACGCTTTGGACCTGGACCTCGGGCAGCTGGAACTCCACGGGTGAAGTGTTGCCACCCAGGGTGGAGCTGAAGTCGCGCATGGCGATCAAATTGGCCACCGTGGGCTGCACCTCAAGGGTCAGGTACTTGCGGTCGTGGTGGATGGTGGGGCGCACATCTAGCACCACGCCTTCGTGGATGACGTTGACCTGGGGGTCGGCCACCGCTTGGAACTGGGCCACCTCCACATCGAAGTCCTGGATGAAGGCGCGCTGGTTGATGACAGTCACGAAGGCGCGCTGGGTGTTGTGCACACTGAGCACCTGATCGTTGATCAACTCGAACTGGGAACTCTTTTCAACGGCGCGCAGGATGGCGGAGACTTGCAGGTCGTTGAGGAAGGTCAGCTGGGTGGTCAGGCCACCAATGGTGGAGAGGGCGTTGCCCAGGCCGTCCCCAAAGAAGTTCTGGATGGTGCCGCGGAAGTCACCGTCGCCGCCGTCATCGTAGAAGAAGCCGGCGGAGGGGGGGCCGGCGGCGTTTTGGCCTTCGGTGCCCGTACCGGAGTTGTCCAGGCCCAGGGAGGCGTTGTCCTCCAGGCCGTTGTCCACATCTTCGAGGTTCACATTGTCCAGGCCGCGGAAGTCGACGCCCAGCTCTTGCAGCCAGTTGTCGGAGACCGTCATGAACTTGGACTCGATGGTCACCAGGGAGGAACTGAAGGTGCGCAGGTCATTGAGGAAATCGCGCACTTCCTGCTGCACGGCGGGTGTGTGAGTCATCAGGATGTAGCCCTCGCCGGGCTCCACCGTGATGCCGTCACCGTCCCACGTGCCCACGGCCACATTGTCCTGGATGAGCGTCGAGAGGTCCTCGATCTCGATCAGGCGCGGACGCTCGCCGATGGCGCCGAAGGGGCCACCGCCGTCGTCATCCTCCAACTCGCCGAGCAGGCGAATGGTGTCGATGCGCGGGCCGAGGAAGTCGGTCAGGCCGAAGATCAGGTCCTGGACGTCGTGGTTGACGATGATCAGCTCACCCCGGGCCTTCTCGCGCGTTGTCACCAGCACGGCGTCGTGGCGAATGGTCCAGGTGACTTCCTCGCCGGCCTGGTCGCAGATCAGGTTGAGGGCCTGTTCCACGGTCAGGGGGTTGTTGAAGCTGAAGGTGAAGAAGAAACCCTCGTCGAGCACCGCGTTCTCGGCGGCCGGATCCACCACCAGGGGCAGGCCCGTAACCGTGCGCACAATGCCCACGACAACCATCAGGCTCTCCTCCTCGTCGGTCACCAGTCCGGGAATGGTGGTGCTGCGCAGGGTGCCGGCCAACTGGCGCTCGGAGTCGCTGACCACCTGGGTCAGGTCGAGTCCGCGGCGTCCCTGGCGCAGTTCCGTAATTTCCGCCCAGCGGTCCTGGTCAGGCAAGGTAATGACCTCCGTCCAGGGGATCATCAGCTCGCGCATTTCTTCGCGCCAGCGGGCGAACTGCTCGCGCTTGGCGACCACGTAGTCGGACTGGACCTTCTCGCGGCCGGAGCGGAAGGCTGCATCGCGGATCTCGGCGGCCTGCTCGTGGTGCGGGTTGCGGCGCAGGGCCTGCTCGGCGTGGTGGATGGCGTCGTCGTAGTCCGCATCCTCGAAGGCCGTAATGGCGCGTTCGACCATGGTGGCGGTGACCATTTCCTCGCGACCGCGCTGGGCGTGCTCCTCGGCCTGCAGGGCGGCGTGGGATTGGCGTTGGGCCTCCAGGCGCTGGGCTTCGACGACGGCATCGCGGTCGCCCTGGGCGCGCTTCAGCAGGGCGGCGGCTTCTTCGTCGATGCCGCGCCAATCCACCGAGTAGGGAGCCCAACTGATGTGGTTGAGGCAGATGGTCAGCTCGCCAATGGCGGCGTCGTAGTCGCCGCGTGCCAGCATCAGCTTGCCCTGACGCAGGCTGTCCTCGGCTTCGGCGCGCAGCTGCTGGGTGCGCAGGGCGAAGCGGTCGCGCAGTTCGCGGGTCACCGAGGCGACCTCACCGGCCGGGCGTCCGAGCAGGGCGCCGACTTCGGCCATCAGCTGCTTGGCTTGCAGGTGATCCGGGTCGATGGCCAGGGCCTGGGCCAGTTCGCCCTCGGCCTCTTCCAGGAGCAGGTTGTCCATCTGGCTGCGCGCGGCGGCCAGATGCTGATCGACCAGATAGGCCTGCTTCTGCTGGGAGAGGTTGAGCAGTTGGGCCTCGTCGACCAGCTCGCCGGAGAGAGCGGCCGCTTGGACCTCATCAACCGAGGTCGCTGCCGCCGTCTCCACCTCCGGGGTGTGGTTGGAGGAATGGCAGGCGGCGGCCAGGAGGGCGGTCAGGGGCAGGATAGACTCGATGATCCTCATACTATGGAAACCTTAGGGGGGAGACCTTCTCGGTGGTTTTCGATGGTGATGACCCCGACTGGGTCGGGAAGTCCGTTCGGGGCAATGTGAGGGACGCCTACCCACTGGGTGGTTGGCGGCTACCGTGTTTGGGGGCGTCGTTCGATTGCTGCGCCCGGGGCTCGGAGACGCGCTCCACGACCGGGGCTCTGGGACATCCCTGCGGTGCGCCGCGCGGGCGTTTCGGCGGGGAATCAGGGGGCGCAAGATACCAGCAATCCAGCGCCCGCGTCAAAGGGTCCGGGGAAAAAGGAACCTCATTGGAGGTAAGGACTTAGGTCAAAAAAAGAAGCCCAGCCGCCACCCGTGACGGGGCGGTGGCCGGACCAGCCTGATAATAAGCCAGGGACCATCAAAAAGAGGTCTCGGCAGTGTCTGTTGAGGCTACTTCGCCGGGGTTTTTTTCTCCGGGTAGGCACCGACGAATGTGATTTCGGCGAAGCCGGCGTCGATGGCCGCATCGAGGACCTCAACCACATCGGCGTAGGCGATACCCGTGCGTGCGTCGATGGTGGACGGGCGCTCGGGGTCCTTCAGGTGCAGGTCCTTCAGGCGCGCCTGGATGTCGCTGAGTTTGGTCGACTTGCGCGGGCCCACGGAGTACTGAATGACCCGGTCCTGGCCCCCGCGATAGGGCGTGTTCGGCCCCTGGTAGATGAAGCGCGTCTGGGCCTTGCCGCTCCAGGGCTTGTTGCCATCCGGTGCCAGCTTGGTGCCCTCGACCTGCACGCGCATCAGGATCTCCACCTTTTCGAGGGGCTCGGCCTGGGTGGCGTTGACGCCCACATCCTTGGGCAGGTAGGCGGCCAACTTGCCCTCGAGCACTTTGAATTTGATCGTGCACATGAAGAAGATCAAGAGCAGGAAGGTGACATCGATCATCGGTGTCATCTCCATCTTGCACTCGTCGTTGGCAATATCCGCGAGAATGCTCATAGAGTCTACTCCTTGTCCTTGTCTTCAGATTCCGAGGCGGCCAGCTGTACCTTCCAGATCTGGACGTCCTGCAGCCCACAGAACTCCATCGCCTTCTGGATGTACTTGAACGGCGTGTTCTCATCCGCACGGATCAAGAGCGCTTCACCGGGGATCAGGGGGCCGGTGCCCTCCTCCTTGTTGAAGTGTTCCTTCTCCATCATGGCCGACACATCGCCGAGGTAGGCCTTCAACTTCTTGTAATCGTCATCGTCCTCGGGGTCGTAGAGCACTTCGCGCTTGGCGATCATGCGGCCGTCGATGTGAATGTTGATCACCGGTCGGAAGTCATCGGCGTCCGGCTTGTCCTCCTTGGCATTGCTGGCCGTGGGGAGCGTCAGCTCCTCCAGGTCGGCCTGGGACATGTCCGTGATGATCATGAAGAAGATGATGAGCAGGAAGACGACGTCGATCATCGGCGTCATGTTCATCTCCATCTCCGTCTCGGGATCGTGCTTGGAGAGGTTCATGTGTGGTCAGGTAGGGGGCCGGGGTGCTTGCCGCAGGGGGCGAGAGATGCTTGCCTAGCGGAAGCGGTCGAACATGTCCTCGGTGATGGCGCCCACCTCGATGACCGACTTGATCAGACGGTTGCGCAGGTAGGCGAAGGAGGCGGTCGTCGGGATGGCGACGATCAGACCGAACATGGTCGTCAAGAGGGCGGCGGAGATACCACCGGCGAGTTCCGCCGGCGAGGCCTGGCCGCCGGAGGTGGCGATGGCGTTGAAGGCCGTCACCATACCGCCCACCGTACCCAAAAGGCCCATCATGGGCGCCACGTTGGCGATCAGGGAGAGCCAACCGATCTTCTGGTGCAGCTTGACGGACTCCTCGTCACCCATCTCCTCGAGGGACTTCTCGATGGAACCGAAGGGGTGGCCGATCTTGGCGATACCGGCGCTGCAGACGCGGGTGAACATGGACTGCTCGTTCTCGCAGAGTTCCATGGCCTCTTGGTACTGCTCCTCGTCGAAGAGGGCCTGGATCTCGTCGATCAGTTCCGGCGGGGCCAGCTTGTCGCGCTTGAGGGAGACGAAGTTCTCGATGATCACCGCCAGGGCGACGACGGAGAGCACGACGATCAGGAGACCGATGGTGCCGGAGGCGGCCAGGGTTTCACCGAGGGTCTTGCCTTCGAGGGCGTCCTCTTCTTGGGCCAGCAGCACGGGGGCGCTAGCCATGAACAGGGCGAAGGATGTCATGCTGGGAAGGGCCAGGGCGCGGCAGCGACTGGAGAGGGTCTGAAGTTTCATCTTGGGGCTGGGGCTGGGGCTGGGGGAGATCAGAGGGTCTTGGACAGTTCCCGCGCCGGTCCGGCGGCGGGCGTATCACCATAGGAACCGACGACCTCTCCCAGCCAGGTCTTGGCCAGGGTTGCGGAGTCGGAGTCGGAGAGGCGCAGGGCGCACTGGGCCAGGCCCAGCAGGGCGGCGGCGTTGCGGTCGCGGTCCTGGGCTTCGAGGGTCGAGACGCGTGCGAACCAGATCATGGCTGCACGGTCGCGTCCCTCCGCGTAGAGGGCCTGGGCCAGGCCCAGGCCGGCGGCGTAGCGTTCCACGCCGGCCTCGGAGGTGGCCTTGCCCTGGAAGTAGTTGAGGGCCTGGCTGGCCTGGCCGGAGGCGATCTGCACGAAGCCCTCGCCGAGGCCCGCTTCCACGGACAGGCGTTCGAGGGCCGCGCGTTGGGGGTCATCGGCTTCGCCGCTGGCCAACAGGGTGGCGAGGGCGGTCCCGAGGGCCGAGTATATGTCCCGGGCAGCCATGGTATCGGCGGCGGCGGTGGCGGCGCGGCCGGCGGAGAGGCCGGCGGAAAGGCACAGCAGGCGCGGGTAGCCGGGGGTCGGCGCGGGCCCGCGGCCGCTGTCGAAAAGGGCACGATACAGGCCGGCGGCCTCGGCGGCCTGGCCGGAGAGCCAGGTGGCCCGGGCCTGCAGGTCGAGGATGACCGGGACCAGACGATCATCCGGGTGGTCGCTGAGGAACTTGGTACAGGCGCTGACGCACTCACCGAAGTAGGCCGGGTCGTCAGCTCCCCGGGCGGCCAGGGTCTGGGCTACTCGAGCGCGGGCTGCGGCCCGCACGGGTTCGCGGTTGGCGCTGTCCGAGGCTGCCAGCTTGAAGGAGGCCACGGCGTTCTCATAGTCACCCTTGCCCGCCTCCTTGCCGGCGTTCTTGAAGTCCGCCGTGCTCTGTCCCCAGGTGATGGCACGCACCAACAGGCTGTCATAGGAGCGTTCCTTGCCGCCGGTCTCCACACGCACCTTGTCCAGGCCGTGCTCGGTGATGCGGCCAGTGATGGTGTTCACCGTCTTGGTGCGCACGTTGTAGATGTAGAGCTGGTCCGGTCGGCCCTGCTGTTGCGCCTGGAGCGGGGCGCCGCCCAGGCCCAGGAGCAGCGCGGCCAGGGCCAGGCCGGGCAGCCGGCGTCGGGTGGGGGCCGCCGCTAGTGTTGATGTGATGGGGGAGGAGGTCATTTCAGGGCAGTGATTCTATCCGTGGAGGCCGCTACGGCAACTCTTGCTGTCGCCGGGGCCGCGCACGGGGGGCCTGGTGGGGGTTGATGCCATGGGAACTGGGTCTACTTGACCGACTCCCAGAGCTTGATATAGCGGCGGCGCAGGATGTCGCCGGAGAAGGCCTTCACCAGGGCCGCGTCGGCGGCCTCCTTGCAGGCGCTTTCAACGCCGCCGAAGGTGGCTCCAAGCTCGTCGCGCAGGGTGCCGAGCTGGCGCTTGGCGCTGGCCAGGTGGCGGCTGTCGCGCTGTCCCCATTGGTAGTAGGTGTAGGCCAAGGCGAACTTGTTGGCATACCACTCGCACTCCCACTTGTCGCCGGAATTACAGATGGCGTTCAGGCTGTCGACCACCAGTTGGAACTCAGCGTCGTCTTCGCCGGCGCCCGGGACGACCTCCCAGACACCCACGGCGCCCTCCACCCAACCGCTGACGGAGCGGCAGTAATCGAGCAGGGCCTGCTTGCCGGGTTTCTTGATGCCGTCGTTGAGGGGCAGCAACACCCGGTGAGCCTCGACCACCTTCTTCTGGGCCAGCAGGGTATGGCCCAGGTCGGGCACGATGTAGCGGGCCATCTCGTCGGGCCTCTCCACGGCGAAGCGTGCGGCGATGCGCTGCAGAACAGCCTCGGCGGCGGCCCATTCGCGAAGCTCGACCCAGTGCCGGGACTCCTGGCGCAGGTTGGCGAAGCTCGGCGAGGGGGTGGCGCCATTGCCCAGGGCCAGAAGACGCACCATCTCGCGCAGCATATCGGTGGCCTCTTCCTTGTCACCGGCTTTGAGGGCTGCTTCCTGATCAGCCTGCAGCGTGTTGTAGAACTGCAGTGAGGCGGCACCCGTGCGCTTGCTCTCCGGGTACAGTTCGACCATCTGGGCGTGGATGGCCTTGGCGCCTTCCAGGTTGTCCGTGCGCAGGTTGGCGTTCATGACCATGGTCATGGTCCAGGGGCTGAGTACGTCCTGCTCCGGGAAGTCCAGGTGGTAGTCGGCCCCGGTTGTCAGCACGCGCTCCCAGGTGGCCGGCACGGCACCGGCCTGCTCCGCAATCTGGTAGGCGATCAGAGTGCGGTAGAAGGAGGCCGTGGCCAGGGCCTCCTTGCGCTTGGCCAGGGCCAGGGGGCTGGTGGTGGCGTGCTTGGGGTCATGCACGAAGCCATCCACATAGTCGTCAAAGGCCTTGAGGGCCGCGGCGCTGTCCCCCAGGCGGTAGCGGCAGACAGCTGTGTTGACCAGGGCCTTCTCATAGTACTCGGAACCAGCTGAGACCTCCGCGTACTTGGCGACGGCTCCGGCGAAGTCCTTTTCCTGGCGGCGCAGCTTCTCGCCCTGGCTGAAAAGAATCGTCTCGCGGTCCTTGGCGCCGAAAGTGGCCGCCAGGGTTTCCGCCTGGGAGTAGAGGTCCTCGTATTCCTGCTGCTCCGCCGTGGCGCGGCGCACCTCACCCATGGCGCGGTAGAAGGACTGGGCGTTTTGGCTGTCGAACTCCGGGTCGCCCTGCCACAGGGTGCAACCCTCCATGAAAGCCATGGCGGCCTCCAGGTGGCGGCCGGTCTTCTGGAAGCAGCGTCCAATGTGCCAGAGCACCTTGGGACCGAACTCGATGCGGCGCGCGGAATCCTCGCCCTCGAGGGCGGCCAGCACGCGCTTGAAGCCGCTAACCGCGGCGGTGTAGTTCTTCTCGTAGTACTCGCCCTGGGCCGCGTCATAGAGCACATCCGGAGCCACGGCCACACCCGGCTGGTTGACCACCAGGGAGATCAGCTTCTGGGCCTTGACCTGCAGCGTGTTGCCGCGGTTGTCCTCATTCACCCGTTGGGCGATGCGCAGGGCCATGTCGCTGGCTGTCTGCCGGTTACGCTTGGAGTGCTTGTCGGCGACCATGGCCTCTTCCGTGGTGTACCACTGGGCCTGGCCCTCGGCGACGCGCCCGCCCACGAAGCCACCGGAGTCCAGCAGGGCCCGCGCCACGGCCAGCAGCGAGATGTAGCCCTTGGGGGAGAAGGTGAAGCCCTCGCGGCGTTGGATGTTGTAGTAGTGCAGGGCCCAGGCGCAGGCGTGCTCGGTGTGGCCCGCGTTGATATGGGCGTTCACCAGGCCATCAACGGCCAGCTCCAGGAACAGAAAGCGCAGGTCCTTGTCGGCCTGGGTCAGTTCCTGGGAGAGCTCATCCCAGGCGCTCTCGCTGCGCGGGATGGCCATGTCCACCACGGCCTCGTAGTAGTTGGCGGCCTGGGACCACTGAATGTCGGGTGACCCCGCCCCGTCCGCCTGGGCGGAGTAGCAGTCTCCGATGGAGACATAGGCACGCAGGGCGTAGGGCGTACCATCGCCCGCAGCGAAGACCAGGTTTTCCAGGGTGATGATTGCCTGGTCAAAGCTGTAGGAGCCGTCCTCTTGGGTGCTCGCCATCTGGGTCAGCATGCGACCGCGGTTGAGCATCAGGCCGTAGAGCTCCCGGGACTGGGCCTCCGTGCGCTCGGGCTCGGCCTCCAGTTCGGCGATCAGGTCGCCGGTTTTTTCCACCGCCCGGCGCAGGACCTCGATGCGCTTATCCCGCAGGACTTGCACCTCCTCACCCATGGCCTCCTCCATGGAGAGCTCCAGGGAACGGGCGTAGAGGGCCGAGGTGTCCACCAGGGCCGCCTCGGCCTGGGCTAGGAAACTCGAGTAGGAGTGCTCCGAAATGAAGTTCTCGTAGGCCGCCAGGGACAGCTCGTAGAGCTCGTTGCGGCGGTCCTTGTCCTGTTCGTTCTTAGCGCCCACGGAGAAGACATCGCAGGTCACCAAGGCCAGTTCCTCCTTCATGGCGGAGGAAACGCCTTCGGCCTTTACATTGCTGAGCACTTGCCCGGCCAGGCCAACGAAGGTCCAGTCGGCGGCCAGACCCCGGGCGAAGGCGATTTCGTCACGAATCTCCGCATCGGACTTCTGGGCCGTAGCACTGCCGGACAGGACGGCGAAGACCACGAGCAGGGTGGGCGTGAGGGCTCTGGGGGTCCACATGGCGGATAGAAATGGATGGGGACACCGCGCGGGTGTCCCGGGTCTTTGTGATTGTTCTTGGGTGGCTCGCCGCAGGGCGATGGCCCTGTCAGTGCGCCCGTGTGGGGCAAGGTCAGGACTGGAAGGCACCGGCGCAGATACCGCCAGCAGGCTCTCTAGTTACTTGTTGTTTCCGCCGTCTGCCGAACGCCCTCGTTCCGGGGCAGGGCCCGAAACGGCAAACCCCCGGCGGAGGGGCTTGCGGGGCGGCGGCCCTAGGAGCCCAACTGGGCTTCCGTGGGCTCGTGTTCCGCGGGGATGATGATGTCTGCCTTGAGCAGAATCAGCAGCTTGCGGTTGGATACATAGGTCCCCTTGCGCTCGAAGAGGGCGGAGAGGATCGGGATCTTGGAGAGCAGCGGAACGCCGGAGCGCTGATTGGAATGCTCAGAGACCTTCCAGCCGCCGAGCAGCACCGTGCCGCCGTCGGGCATGGGGATCGAGGTGCGCAGGCGCTGGATCTCAACTTCGGGCAACTGGATGGTCACCGAGTTCTGGCTACCGAGGGTCGTCACCATCTCGCGGATGGGGCGTTTCAGCGTGGCGATCGTCGGGCGCAGCTCAATGGTGATGAAGCGCCGGTCAGCGGAGACCACCGGGCGCACATCGAGGATCACGCCGTCCTGGATAACGGCCACCATGGGATCGCCAATGGAAGCCGCCTGGGCGATCTCCACATCGAAGTCCTGCACATAGGTGACCTGGTTCAAGACGGACATGCTGGAGCGCGCCGTGTTGAAGACCAGGATGTGGGGGGCGGTCACCAGCTCAATGCGCTCGGACTTGGAGACCGCGCGCATGACCAGCTGCAGCTGGAGGTCGTTGAGGTAGGTCCACTGGAAGGACAGGCCCCCGGAGCCGGTGAGCACATTGTCATCGCCCAGGCTCATGTCGTAGAGGTGCTCGACGCGCGTGCGCACATCGCCGTCCAGGCCGTCGTCGAAGAAGGCGCCCAAGTCCGTGCCCTGGCCGATCTCGTCGCCGAGTTCGGACTGGGTGGAGGAGTCGCCGAAATCGTTGAAGGAGGCGTTGCTGCCGAGGCCGGGCTGACCCAGGCCGCGGAAATCGATGCCGATGTCCTCGAGGAAGTTGTCTTCGACCTTCAGGAAGCGCGCCTGCACATCGACCATGATGCCAGTGGCCTCGCGCAGGTCGGCCAGCAACTGGTCTATATGCTCGTGGACTTCAGGAGTCTGGTTGACAACCAGCGCACCGGTCTCGGTGATCTGGACATTGTTGGCTTCGTCCAACTCCCAGGATTCCGGGGAGATGTTGTTGCGGATCAGGCCTTCGAGCAGGTCGGAGGTGACCACATTGGCTTCGCGTTCCTCGATGTCCTCATCGGGTTCGGCCAAGCCGCCGGAGGGGCTGATGTTGATCTCGCGCCCGGGGAAGTCCGGCACCGGATGGATGATGTCGCGCACATCGTAGAAGCGCAGCACCTGGCCTCCGAGCAGTTCCTCGCTGGTGACGAACTTGACGATGCCGTCCTCGATCTTCCAGCGCAGGCTCTCTGAAGTCTCGGAAATGATGTCGAGCACATTCTTCACGCTGCGCTCGGGCAGCTTGAGGGAGATCGAAGTCTCCTCTTCGTCCAGGTCTTCCGTGACACGCGTGCTGATCAGGAAGTTCACGCCGGTCAGGCTCTGCAGGTAGGCGGCGATTTCTTCCAGGGGCGAACCCTCATCGTCCGGGCCGCCGAAGTTGGGGGTGAAAACCGTTTCGCCGAGCCGCGTGAGAACCACAGCCTTGTCTTCCCGGGCCAGGGGATCGAGTTCCTTGAAGCTCTTGGGCTGGCGCTTGGAAACCTCGCGCCAACGCTTGAGGTCGTCGAAGACGATCGAGTCTACCTGGGGCACATTCATCGTGCCGAGGTCGTCGAAGGTGCGTTGCCACTGTTCGCGGAAGTTGCGCCGGTGCAGTTCATCGGCCTTGGCGTGGCGCGCGGCGGCGGCCACTTCGGTGAGCTCCATGGCGGCCTCATTGCCGGAGTCGAGCATTATGACCTGGGCGCACAACGCCTCGGCCGTGCTGTACTTCTCGCTCAGGAAGGCGGAGTTGGCCTGGGAATAGAGGGTTTGGAGCTTGTTTTCATACAGGGCGGCCTGCTCCCGATCCCGGGCTTCGCGGGCTTCTTCCGCGTCCAGACGCGCCTGGTCATCGGCGGCCAGGCGGGCCTCTTCCTTGAGCTCTACGGCCCTGGCCAGCTTGCCCGTCACCAGGGCTTCGTCCAGGGAGTCGGAGGCGATCAGGGGGTGCCAGCGCAGGATCAGCTCGGCTCGGCGGTAGTCGGCAATGGCCGCGTCGAAGTCGCCGGCGCGCAGGGCGTTGTCGCCGGAGGTGGAGGCGTCCTCGGCGCTCATGCGCGCCTGAGCCCGACGCACGACCTCGCGGGAGACCTCGTCATCGAAGGCCGTGGCCGCCTGTGCATAGTCATCGCCGAGCATGGACTCCACGCGGCGCAGGGAATGGCGCGCACGGTCGCTGGCGGGGTCCACCTGCAGGGCGTTCGAATAGGCCTCCAGGGCACCGGACAGATCGGCCCGGTCGAGCATCTGGTCACCGCGATCGAGGAAGGAAGTCACCAGGAAGGCACGCTTCTCCTGGCGGCGCCCTTGCAGGTCGACCTCGGCCTGAACGGCGCCTTCCGTATCCTGCTCCGGGGCGCTATCAGCGTCACCGGTGTCGTCGGCGACGGTGTCCTGCGCCGGAGCGGCGACGGGTTCGACCTCGTACCAGGCCTCGGAGGAGTCCTCGTGGGGACCGGAGTGACAGGACCAGAGGGCGGTGGCCAGGAGCGTGGCGAGGGGCAGGGTGAGCCGCATGTGTATTAAAGGATGTGGGGGTGGCCCGCCGCGCGCCGGTTGATGGGCGCGGGGGCTGATCCGTGGGGGGCGATGAGAGTCTGGAAGATACCTGAGTGCTGCCGATGGCCAGCGCCCGGCACGCGGGCGGCAAACCTGTGGTAGTGCCTGCGCTCCGCACATGCTTGTCCGGAGAGAAGGAAAACCGAGCGGGGAGCATACTCCTGGGTCGGTGGAGGGTCAACACGGGGAAGAGCCCGCCACGCCCCGGGTGGATCCCGGTCAGTGGGCGCGCGCTACCCGCCTCCACCCGGGCAGTTACCGGCGCCAGGCTCAGACGGCCCTGACGGCTGAGAAGAGCGCCCTCGACCGCCGGAGACAGACCTGGGAACCCCGCCAGCGGGTCCCACGGGGCCTGGGGGACTGGTCCGGGCGGAATCTCCCGCAGCGGCGGAAGCAGACCGCTGGCGGGGAGGCGGAGGGGGGCGGCGAGCGCCAGGGAGCCGAGGAAACAGGCCCCATGGCCCAAAAAAAGCACGCTTGTCAGGTCGTGGCGCCCATGCCCCGCAGCGGGCAGGCCCTAGCCGAGCTCCGCCATGGCCAGCTGGATGTCCCCCCAACAGACCTTCTTTTGGCCCGGGCTGCGCAGCAGGTAGGCCGGATGGTAGGTCGGCACCACGCGTACGCCGTTTTCCAGCTCGTGCACCCGGCCGCGCATGGCCCCCATGGCGGCATCGGAACTCAGAATGTGACCCGAAGCGTGTTTCCCCAGGGGAATCAGCACCTTCGGGGCCAGGAGCTCGATCTGACGGTCCAGCCATGGGGTGCAGGTGCGCTTTTCGCCCGCGCTGGGGTCCCGATTGTCCGGCGGGCGGCACTTGAGGATGTTGGCGATGGCCACGTGTTTCCGGTCGAGGTTCATGCCCTTGGTGATGATGTCCGTCAGCAGCTTGCCGGCACGGCCGACAAAGGGCACGCCCTGCTCGTCCTCGTTGGCCCCGGGAGCTTCACCGATGAACAGGACACCGGCGGAGCCGTCACCGTCGGCAAAGACGGTCTGGGTGCGGGTTTCACACAGGGCGCAGGCGCGGCAGGTGCTCACGGCGGCCCTGAGAGCGGAGAGGTCCTGGCAGGCGGCGGCGGCGGCGGCCACGGCCTGCGGGGAGTCGATGGGGGTATCGCTGGGGGATTCCATGCGGGCACCGGAAGCGGCCTGATCGACGGTGGCGGTGGTGTCGGTAGTGTCGGTCGTGTCGGTGGTGTCGGCGGTCGGCTGCACAGCGGCGGCGGGGGCTTGGCCCGGGGCAGGGATGGCCTCGGTCGGGGTGGAGCGCCGGCGGCCGGCGCGGCGGGCGCGGCGTGCGCGGGATCCCAGGCCGGCGGCGAGGGCGCGCAACTCAGCCTGGGGGTCAGTGTGGGGCGAGGACATGGTCAGCGGCTGAGGATGGGGTCGGGGGCGGCCGTGGGCAAGGGCCGGGCCGGGGGCGAGGAGGGCAGCGGGTGTCCCAGGAGCGTGACGGTGGCGGCGGGGCCGGCGGGATCCCCCGGGCCAGCGGTTTCGGCCCTTGCCCGGGGAGTGCTTCCTGACAAGTATCCGGGCGCTTGCTCGTCCAGGGCCAGGCGCACGGGGACCAGCTCGCCCTGGCGGGGGCCGGCGGTGCCGGAAGTTGAATCCACCGGGCCGCAGCCCGAGATGCGCAGGCGCTGGTAGCGGCCGCAGAGTCCTGAGCTGCCCTCCAGCACAACCAGTTCCTCAAGGCCCACCAGGCTGCGGCGGTAGGCGTTGGCTGAGCGCTGGCCGAGGTCCGCCAGGGCGGCCCGCCGCTCGCGCACCACGGAGGAGGTCGGGACATTGCCCAGGGAGGCCGCGGGGGTTCCCGGGCGCGGCGAGAAGGGGAAGATGTGCAGGCGGGCGAAACCGGCCATGGAGGCTGTTTTCAGGGTGTTATTGAAGGAATCGCCGTCTTCGCCCGGGAAGCCCACGAGGATATCGGTGGTAAAAGCCGGGCGCTCCAAGCGGGCGCGGATGCGGTCGCAGGCGGCCAGGTATTCGGCGGAGCCATACCAGCGTCCCATGGCCGCCAGGATGCGGTCGTCGCCGGACTGCAGGGGCATGTGCAGGTGCGTGGCCAGGCGCTCCGGACGTTCGGCCAGGAGGGCCAGCAAATCGTCATCGATCTCCGTGGCTTCAATGGAGGAGAGGCGCAAGCGCCAGGCGTGGCCGGGCCCGAGCGCGGGCCCGGCGGCGGGGGCCTCCACATCCGCCAGGGCGCGCACCAGGGTGCTGAGCCCGAGACCCCATTCGCGGCCCCAGTGGCCGATGTGGATGCCGCAGAGCACGATCTCCACATGGCCGGCGGCCAAGAGGCGGACGACCTCGGCCTTGAGTTCAGCAACCGGGCGCGAGCGGCTCCCGCCGCGCAGGCGGGGGATGATGCAGAAGGCGCAGCTCATGTCGCAGCCGTCCTGGATCTTTAGGAAGGCCCGCGTGTGGCCGCTGAACTCGCAGATGCCCGGGGGCACGCCTAGCTCCTCCGGTGTGATCGTCTCCCCCAACTCCCGCAGGAAGTTCACCGGACGCTTGGCCTCGCCGTTGCCGAGCACCCAGGCGACGCCGGGCTGTTGGGCCAGGGCTTCGCCTTCGCTCTCGGCCAGGCAGCCAGTGACACAGATTTGTGCTGCGGGGTGGGCCCTGTGCAGGCGTCGCAGCTCGCGGCGGGCGCTGCGACCGGCCTCGGCGGTGACCGCGCAGGTGTTGAGCACCACCAGGTCAGGGGCCTCGGGTTCCTCGCTCCAACCCCGTCGTCCCAGGGCCTCGCGCAGGACCTGGGTATCGTATTGATTGGCCTTGCAGCCAAAGGTGCGAAAGCGCATGCGACCCATGGGCTGCAAGCGTAACCGGGCGCGGGGGAAACACGGCCAGGGAAGGATGGTATCCTGCCGCCCATGGTTGTTGTTCTGGAAGTGAAGGCAGGTCCCCGGGTGGCGGTCTTCGGACTGTCCTTGGTCCTCGCGGCGGCGGGTGCCTGTGGGGGCTCCGCTGAGCCTGAGGGAACGCGAACGACCGGGGTGAGCAACACCGAAGAGCCGCCGCCGGAGGCCCTGGCGCCGGGCGGCGACGGCCCGCGCAAGGTTCCTGACCCCCCCGGACAGTCAGGGCCCGCGGAGGCCGTTGAACAGGGGCTAGGGGCAAATGGAGCCAATCCAATGCAGTTGATGCCACTCGCCGAGGAGCCCGTCGATGGACGGCTGGCGGAGCTCACGGCGGTCCTCGACATGGGGAGTGCCGTGCGCGCCGGGGAGCTACTGCGGGAACTCCGCGCGGCACCCGGGAGCCCCCTGACGGCGGTCCTCGACGCCCTCTATCTAGCTCGATTGGACGCCCTGGAGGGGCGGCCCCTGGCCTGGAGTCGGCGCATCGAGACGGCCCGCGTCCTGGCCCCGGGGGATGGGCGGGTCTACGCCACCGCGGCGGAGCTGCACGCGGCGGCGGGGCGCCTGGAGACCGCCCAGGGGGAGCTGGAGCGGGGCTTGGTGACCTGTGGCGCCACGCCGGAGCTGGAGCGCGCCCGGGGGGTCATCCTGCTCTCCACTCCGGGGAAGGCGACGGAGGGTCTGGCGCACCTGATTGTGGCCGCGGAACGCGATCCGGACCTGCCCTTCATGGACCGCGCCCTATCCCAGGGCTATCTCCTGGTGGGCAATGCCCGGCTGGGGGAGGGGGATGCCCAGACGGCCCTGGACCTGGCCCGGCTGGCGGTGGAACGGGACCCGCAGGAGGTCCCGGCCCGGCGCCTTGTGGCGGACGCCTTGGCGGCCCTGGGGCAGTTCGGCGAGTCCATTGGCATTCTGGAGAGCCTGGCCCGGGCCGGGGAGCCACTGGAGGCTGAGGCGGGCGCCATGTGCAAGCGGGCGGCCCTGGCGGCCATCCTGCGCGGCCAGCGGGAGGATGCCCTGGCCCTCTTTCGGCGCGCCCGGGACTGGGGCCTCTCCGAGGAGGCCCTGGGCACCGGGGCGCACATGCTGCGGGACGAGGCCGGTCGCCTGATGGAGGCCGGCGTCGAAGCCTATCGGGACGCGCACCACGGACAGGCCCTGGCGCTCTTCCGGGAGGCCCTGGAGTTCGATCCGGAGTCCCTGGCGGTCCAGAACCACCTGGCGGTGGCGCTGCTGCGTTCCGGGGAGGCGGAACAGGCGGCGGATATCTGGACCGGGGTGGTGGAGCGCGCCTATGAAATGGACGTGGACCTGCCCGAACCGGCGCACATCAACCTGGCCGCCACCTGGGTGCGCCTCGGTCGGCCGGCCAGCGCTCGCACGACCTTGGCGGAGTACCTGGACCGGCGGCCCCGGGGGGAGTGGGTGCGGGAGACCAGGGAGCTATTGGAGCAGTTGGAGCCGCAGCCCGTGCAGCAGGCCCAGCCCGAAGATGACCAGGGGCCCTGAAATCGGCCGGTACAGCCGGATTGCGACGCATTCGAGCGATCGGCGCGTTGACCCGGCGTGGGCGGATCCCTAGATTCGGGGCCACAAGGGGACCAACCATGAGTCGACGTCGCTCAAATATGCTCGAGGCTTTTCAGGCCACTGCTTCCAACCAGGAGACCGCCGACCGAACGCCGGTGCGCGACCTCTTCTCCAAGTCCCCCCTGGGCGGAGGCATGGGGAAGGGGGCTGGTAGTGGGGCGGGCTTCAGAGTCCCCCTGGCCATCTCATTCCTGGGCACCTTGGCCCTGGGCTTTCTGCTCGGCCGGCTCTCCGCGCCGGGATCCACGGTGATCGCCGGGGAAGATGCCGGATTGGCGACCGGGGTCGGGGAAGACCTGGCCTGGTTGACGGAGCGTGAGGCTGGTTCCGAAGGGCAGGCGAGGGAGGGGCAAGGATCGTCGGCGGATAGCGCGGCAGTTGCCGTCAATACCCGGGAGGGGGTGGCAGCCCCCGCCGACCCGGTGCTGCCCACGGGCTCCCCCAGCCCCGGAGATGCCGCCATGTTCGATCTCGCCAATCGGGTCACCCTGCGGGTTATCTACTACTCGCAGGATGAGAAAGAGCGGGTCTGGGAGACCCATAACTACCTGGTGCAGCGCGGCCTGCCCGTGGGCCGCCCGGTGGATGTCGGGCGCATCATCGTGCTGCTGGTGGGGGCGGCCCCGGGAGCCGCTGGCCTGGCGGAGCTCAAGACCCGCCTGCGAGCCATGGAGGGCCCGAATCACGAGGCAGGGGCCTTCAAGGGGGCCTATGTGGTGAATATCGACTCCTATGTGGAGCGGTAGTTGCCGGAGCGTCCTCCAGGCCCTAGAATCCTCGCCCGTTTTCCACCCTGTCCTGACCTGCCCCGACCGGGGCCTTGCGCCTCCTTCACGAGCCACCTAGCCATGTCCATTCATCCCAGCCTGCGCGGAGCCGACGGCCTCGTCGGTCAACGGAGCGTCCTGACCCGTATCGAGCGCATCCAGAAGCTCCAGAAGGATGGTCGCTTTGACGAGGAGCAGGACTCGGTCTTCGGCCTGCCCAAGGTGCGCACCATGTTCAAGGTGAAGAAGAAGAAGAAGGAAGACGAGGGCGAGGCCGCCGAGGGTGAGGCAACTGCGGCGGACGGGGATGCCCCGGCCGAGGCCTGAGGCCTCGGGAAACCCGGCGGGAACTGCCCCCGCCTCCCCGGCCCGGGATGCCAGTCGTCGGGCCCCGCTGCTAGAGGTTTTTTCCTCGCTCCAGGGGGAAGGCCTGTTTGTCGGTCAGCCCCAGGTTTTCCTGCGCCTGGCCGGCTGTCCCCTGCGCTGTCGTTGGTGCGACAGCGCCTGGAGCTGGGGCCTCGAAACGGCTACCGGCGAAGGCGCTTCAGGCCGGGAGATAGCGCCGCAGTCGCCGACGGCGGAGCCCGGGGAACCGGAATGGGTCACGCCCCTGGCCGCGGCGGCCCTGGTTCGGGAGGCGGGCGGGGAAGCCGGGGAACAACCGCGTCCGCTCAGCATCACCGGGGGCGAGCCCCTCATCTGGCCGGACTTCATCGAGGCCCTTTTGCCCCTGGTCGGGGAGCGTCCGGTGCACCTGGAAACCGCCGGCGCCCACCCGGCCGCCCTGGCCCGCGTGGTGGAGCGCCTGGCCCATGTCAGCCTCGACCTGAAGCACCCCGCGGACCTGGCGCCGCCGAGTGAAGAGGGCCTGGGCACGGGATCCGAGTCGCCTCCGGGGGACGCCGCCGCCTGGTGCGCGGCGCGCCTGGCCTGCCTTGAGCTCCTGCGGGACCGACCGGCCTGCGTCAAAATGCCCGTGGCCGCCGGCCGCCGGGCCCGGGACTACGAGGAGCTCCTGCTAGACCTGGAACTCAAGGCGCCGGAGCTGCCGCTCTTCATCCAGCCGGTGACCGCCCGCGGGAGCGGCCCGGAACGGATTCCTGGGCCGTCGCCCGACCTCCTCTGGGAGCTGGCGCAGCGGGCAGAGGAGCTGGGGTTGGCTGTGCGCGTCGTGCCCCAGATCCATCCTGTCCTCGGCGTGAACTGAAGCAGAGCCCGGGGACCGCGACGGGAGGAGCTTCCCGCCCCCCCCGGTGCCCCGGGGGGGGCGGGAAGCTCCTCACTCCCTGGGGCCCCAAGGGGCCCCCTCACTCCCGCCCTCTCCCTGGGCCCCCTCTCCGGAGCCCCTCTTGTTCCCCGCATCCCGGCTCACTCGCTCCGGTCCACGCTCTCGGGCGCTTTTCCCACAATCTCCCGTCTCTTCCTGGGGCGCATTGGTCTGGGGCGGTCCTGCGGGTGGCCGCTGCTGGCGGCCGGCTTCAGGTTTGAAATAGCGGGCCGGCCCCAGTGCCGGGCCGACCCCACTCGAAGCCCCTCCCCAGGGCTTCGGGCGTCCGCGGGGTAGTTCCCTTTGGACTAAGGTTAAGCGCACCCAAGGTTCTATTTGGGACAGACTTATCCGATTTTTTTTGAAAAAGTGCCCGCGGGGCCATCCGGGGCGGGAGCGGCTGGCCCTGGCGGGGGCCGGAACCGTCAGCTCAAACGGACGGGGAGGAGTCCCTGAAGTTGCGCAGGTCCTTCCTGATGGCCTTGGAGGCGCGCATGAAACGCTTGCGCAGGGTGCCTTCGGGGGTGGCGGTGGCCTTGGCAATCTCGCTGAAGGACAGGCCGTCCAGGCGCAGGCGCACCACGCGGGCCAGATCCGGCGTCAGACGCGCCACGGCGGCGCCCAGGTACGCCCGTTCGTCAGCCCGGGTGACCTCACCCTCAGTGGCGTTTGCCCGGGCCTCGACCCGGTCTGCGTCTCCGGCGGATTCCCCGCGGAACAACCCGGCCTGGCGTCCCTTGCGGGCCAGGACCCAGTGGGCGTGCTGGTAGAGGACGCCGCGGAAGTCATTGTAGTCCGCGCCGGAAGGCAGGGCGTCGAGGGCGCCCAGGGCTCGCAGGAAGGTGTCCTGGCAGATGTCTTCCACGGAGTAGGCCCGCTTGAGATGTCCGCCCATGGAACGGGCCACGAAGCGCGAGAGCTCCGGCGTACACAGGTGCAGGAGCTGCTCCCGGGCGGCCGTGGACCCGTTCAGGGCCCGGCCGATCAGGTCCCGGTGGCCGTCACTGCTTCTGGCCATTCAGGCTCCCCCCGGGGATGGGCTGGTGTTCCTGGCCGGCGGTCTCAGCCCCGGTGTCCAAGGCTTCCAGGGCCGACAACAACTCCTCCACAAGCGGGGTGAGCTCCAGGCCCGGTTCAAATGGTTGCTCCCGCTTCCCCGCCACCAGGTCCCACTCCTCCCGAGCCCGCGGGGCGTTCCCCAGGCTGGCGTGGGCCTGGGACAGGACCAGGGCGTGCAGGAGATCTTCGCAGGGGGGGGCGCCCCGCTCGACCTGAACCTGGCGGCCGAGCAGGCGCAGGACGAGCTGGTCATGGCCCTGGCGGAGGGCGATCAAGGCCAGGGTGTGCCGGTAGTCCTCATTGGCAGGGTCGCGCAGGATGGCGGCCTGGATCTCGTCGCCGGCCAAGGTGTATGCCGCGGCATCGAGCCCCGGCACCAGGCCCACATCCCTGGCCCGGCGGTTCAGGTGCCGCGGCAGCTCCCCGAGCTGGTGCGCCAGGAGCTGGGCCTCGCGCCGGAACTCGGAGCTGAGCCCGACCTTGGTTGCCAGGCGGTCGGCCACCTGTTCCGGTGTCCAGCCGTCCCGGAGCAGGCCCTCGATCAGTGGGAGTGCCCGGCCCTGCAGGGCGGAGAGGTCCTGGCGTTCCCGGAGGCGCCGCCGCGGATCGGCCGCCTCCCAAATGCGGGCCAGGTGGTCATCTCCTAGGGAGAGGAAGCGCGCGCCGTCCGGGGAGACGTCACAACCCCAAACGGATCCCCCGTGACCGAGGAAGCTGCCGACCTGCTGGCCCGTGGACACATCCCAAAGGCGCATGGAACGGTCCCGGGATGTGGTCAAGAGGCGCTGGCTGTCCGGCGTGAAGGCGGAGGCGTAGACAGGACCCCCGTGACCGACGAGTTCGGCCAGGAGTTCGCCGCTTTGCACCTCCCAGAGGTGGACCGTGTGGGAGGGCGAGAGCGTTGCCAGGAGGCGCCCGGTGGGGTCGAAGGTCGGGAAGCGCAGACCGCGCTCCTGGGAGAGGCCCGTGGGCAGGGATGCGCCGGTGAGCGGGTCCCAGGCCTCGAGGATGCCCTCGGCGGTGGATGTGAGAAGGCGCTTGCCGTCCGGGGAAAAGCTCACCCAGCTGCAGGCGGATCCGGCGCAGGCGAGGGTCGTGATATGCGCGGCGGACTCCACATCCCACAGGCGCGCCGTACCGTCCCGGGCGGCGGAGGCCAAAAGGGTTTCATCCGGCGAGAAGGCCAGGGCGAGAACCGAGTCCGAGTGGCCCGTGAGGCGAGCGATGTCGGCGTAGGTGTCCGCATCCCAGATGATGATGCTGCGGTCCGAGCTGCCGCTGGCGAAGAGGTGCTTTTTGTGGGCCACGGTCAGGGCGTAGACCGGTTCCCGGTGCTTGCGCAGGACGCGGATGGGGTCGGCGCGGCCCACTTCCCAGATAGCCAGTGTGCGGTCCCCGGCGGCGGTGACAAAGCGCCTGCCGTCCGGGAGGAAGCGACCGGTGCGGATGCAGGAAGCGTGTCCCAGGTACTTGGAGTTCACCTCCGGGTCTTCCGCCAGCCACAGGCGCAGGCTGCGGTCCGCTCCTCCGGACAGCAGGCGCTGGCCGTCGGGGTTGAAGACCAGCGCCCGCGGGCTGCTATCGTGCCCGTGCAAGGTGCCCAGCCGGCGGCCGGTGAACACATCCCAAAGTCGGATGGTGGTGTCCTCTGCCCCGGTAGCCAGGCGGCGACCATCCGGGGAAAAGGCGATTGCTCGAATGGGGGAGCCCTGGCTGGCGATGTGGCTGGCCGTGTCCCGCCGCCCCGGACGCCAGATGGAAACGCTGCCGCTGGCGTGGCCGGTGGCCAGCAGCTGGCCGCCGGGATGCCAGGCCAGGGGCCACGCTCTGGAGGGCAGCTCAGGATCCAGTTTCGTGTCCAGTGCAAACTGCTCGGCGCCGGTTTCCAGGTTGTAGATGTGCACCCATCCGTCCTCCCCGGCCGTGGCCAGGGAGTCACCCCCGGGGGAGAAACGCGCCGACCAGACCGGCACCCCGCGGCTCGCGATGCTCATCAGCTCCCGCCCGTCTTCCGGGTTCCAGATGATCACCCGGCCATCACCGGAGCAGGTCGAAAGGAGCGCCCCGTCGGGGCTGAAGTCCGCCCCCCAGAGTCCGGACCGGTGGCCCCGGAGCACCAGGCGCTCGGCACCGTCCGCGCGTCGCCAGATGCGGGCGGTGGCGTCCTCCGAAGCCGTGGCGACCTCGCGCCCATCCGGGGAGAAGGCCACGGACCGCAGGGGGCCCTCGTGCCCGGTCAGATTCACGGCCGGTTCAGTGCCCTCGGCGGAGAAGACCGTTGCGAGCCCGTCCGTGGAGGCCAGGGCCAGGTACTTCCCGTCCCGGGACCAGGCCACGTCGTTGATCATTCCCCCTGCTTCGAACAGGCTCCCCAGGCCATCGTCCAGACGCGAGGAGAGGTAGCTCCACTCCCAGCCACGCAACTCTTCCGGGCACCTGGAGAGGTGTTCTGCAGCGGAGGTCACCCGGTGCATTTGGAGCATGGCCTCGGCGGCGGAGAGGTGTCCCAGGTAGCTCTGGTAGTGCGCCTCCCCGGCCCGGTGCTGGGCCTCGTCCCGGGCCAGGCCCAGGGCGCTGTTGGCCACGCTTGTCTCCCGATAGGCGATCTCCAGATCCGTGTTTTTCCCCGTGATCTCAGCCACATGGCGGCCCTGGGTGATGATCCGCTCGGCACCCCAGGCGGCGCCCACGGCGAGCAGCAGGCCGGCCGCCAAGGACGCCGCCCGGTGGCGGGCCAGCCACTTGCGGAGCTCCGCCCAGAGCCCCGATTCGTAGGCGTCCACCACGCGCCCTTCGAGCCAGGCACGCAGATCCCGGGCCAGGGCCGCCATGCCCTCGTAGCGGTCCAGGGGATGGCGGGCCATGGCCTTGGCGCAGATGGCCTCCAGCTCCGGTGGGACGGGCAGGGAGCCCTGCCCTCGACGGGCCCGCCGGGAGGGCGCCGGCGGCGGTCCGGCCAGGGTGCGCGCCAGGAGTTCGTCGGAGGAGGCGGATTGCCCCGGGGTCACATGGGGCGGGGCACCGGCCAGAAGGTGGTAGAGGATGGCCCCCAGGGAGTAGACGTCCGAGCGCGGGCCCAGGCGGTTCAGCTCGCCCCGGGCCTGCTCCGGCGACATGTAGCCGACGGTGCCGAGCACGGCTCCCGCGCGCGTGGAGAGCTGGGAGCTGGCGCTGGTTCCGCTGGCGGGTCGGGTGCTGTGCGGGGGAGCGGGCGGCGGCGCGGCGGAAGCGCCCTTGGCATCCCAGCTCTCCGGGGGCCGCTCCGCCGGCGGAACCGCGCCGCCGCCCCGTTCGGCGGCGCCCCCCGGATCGTTCTCATCGGCCTCCATCTCCAGCAGGGTGTCTCGCCGCCCCAGTACCCGCGCCAGGCCCCAATCCATGACGTGCGTTTCGCCGAAGCGTCCCACCATGATGTTGGCGGGCTTGAGGTCCCGGTGCAGCACGCCCCGCGAGTGGGCGAAGGCCATGGCGTCGCAGACCTGGACCAGGACCGCAATGATGCGCGGCAGGGTCCAGTCCTCCTCGCCCAGGTGCAGCAGGCGGAAGACCTTGCGCAGATCTCGGCCGCGCACCCAGGGCATGGTGAAGTAGGGATTGCCCTCGTCGTCCACGCCCACCTCGTGGGCGGAGATGATGGACGGGTGCTCCAGGCGGCCGGTGATGCGCGCCTCATCGAGAAAGCGGGAAAGCGCCCGCTGGCCAGCTTCTGTCAGGGGCCGGGAGGCGCCACCGGAACCCGGCTCGCTGCGGGGCTTGAAGCCGCCGCCATCGCTGGAGGAAGCGCTGCCGCCAGTGGCGGAGGTGTCCACGATCTTCATGGCCAGGGGGCGCCCGAGATCCTCGTCCCAGATCTTCAAGACGCGCCCCATGCCGCCGCGGTTGATCTCGCACTCCACGCGATAGCGCCGGTCCGAGGGACCGTGTTCGCGCAGGCGTTCGAGGAACTCCCCGGGGTCCACCTCGCGCCCTTCCCCCAAGAGCTCCTCCTCCCGTTCCCGACGCTCCTTTTCGACCAGCCCGGCCAGCCAGGCCCAGTCGTCGTACATTCTGAGCAGGGCCGGAGCATCAGCCGGGTGGGCCGCGCAGAGGTCCTCGATGCGCAGGGTCTCCCCGGCCTGGACGCGATCCAGGAACTCGAAGAAAGCCTCCTCAGCGGCCGGGGTCGCCTCCGACGGCTCCCGGGCCTTTTCTTCGGGTGGCTGGGATTGCGGAGACCTTGAACTCAACGGGGATTGTTCCTGTCCATGGGGGATGCGGCGGCGGGCTTCTCCTGTATTCTATCGCCCGCTCCCGCCGTTTTGGGCGGACTTGTCCCCACCTGCCTGCGGGCCCCGGCGCCCGGCGACCACCATGTGTCCTGACCACCAGAAAAACGCCCCTCCGGACGCCCCCGCGGAGGCTGCCGTTGGCCCCCCCGGGGAGAGCCCCGGGGAGAGCTCCGGGGCAGGTCCGGAAGCGACCTCCGAGCCCCAACCCCCGGCGCCGCGCATCGCCATCGTGGGGCGTCCCAATGTGGGCAAGTCCACGCTCCTGAACCGCATGGTGGGCAGTCGCGTGTCCATCGTCGAGCCCACCGCCGGCGTCACCCGCGATCGCGTCACCGTCCAGGCCTGCCTGACCACCGGTGAAGGGCAGCGCTGGTTCGAGGTGGTGGACACCGGAGGCATCGGCATCGTCGACCGGGATGACCTCGGTCCCCATGTGGAGGGCCAGGTGGCGGCGGCCCTGGCCGGGGCTCACCTGATCCTCTTCCTGGTCGATGTGCGCGAGGGCATCACGCCCCTGGATCAGGAGGTGGCGGCGCGTCTGCGCGGGGTCGAGATCCCGGTGGTGCTGGTGGTCAACAAGTGCGAGGGCACGGACCTCGAATGGGATGTGGACGAGTTCAGGCGCCTGGGCTTCCACGATGGGCCCTTTGCCCTCAGCGCCCAGAACGGCGGCGGCCTGGGCGAACTCTACGACCGCATCGGCAGCCTGCTCCCCTGGGCACCCGAGGAGCGCCCCGGTCGCGAGCCGACCCTCAAGTTGGCCGTGGTCGGTCGGCGCAACGCGGGCAAGTCCACCCTCATCAACCGCCTGGCCCGGGAAGAGCGCATGATCGTCTCGGAGGTGCCGGGAACCACGCGCGATGCGGTCGATGTGCTCTTCGAGCGCGATGGCGAAACCCTGGTGGCTATCGACACCGCGGGCGTGCGCAAGAAGAGCCGCATCGCCGACGCCATCGAGTTCTACTCGGAGGCGCGCAGTCGCAAGTCCATTCGCCGCGCTGATGTGGTGCTGCTGCTCTTCGATGCCACGCGGCCGGTCAGCGCTCTGGAGAAGAACCTGGCGCGTTACGCCATTGACCACCACAAGCCCCTGGTCCTGGGCGCCAACAAGTTTGACCTGGCCGGTGATCTGGTACCCGAGGACTACCGCGAGTATCTGGAGGCCGAGTTCCCAGGCCTGGCTTTTTCACCCATGGCCTTCCTCTCGGCCAAGGACGGCTTGGGCGTCGAGGAAACCCTGGAGGTGGCCCGGGCCCTGGGGATCCAGGCCTGTCAGCGCGTGGGCACCGGCGAGCTCAACCGCGTGCTGAACCGTGCCCTGGAGGCGCGCGTGCCGGGCTCTTCCGGTTACCGCGTGCGCGTGCGCTACGCCACCCAGACGGATATTTGTCCGCCTACCTTCATGCTCTTTGTCAACGACAAGAAGCTGATCGGTAAGGACTACCTGCGCTACCTGAACAACCGCCTGCGGGAGGAGCTGCCCTTCCCGGATGTGCCCCTGCGTATCGTGTTGCGCGACAGCCCGCGCGTGGAACTAGACTGAGACCCTATCCATGAAGAACATCGCCGCCCTGCTCCTCCTGCTTCCAATCCTGAACCTCGGCGCCTGCCAATCCACGCCGGATGTGAAGCCCGCCTGGTCCAGCGGCGAGGTCGAGTCACCGAGCATTCACCTGCTCTGGCAGGTCGCCCTCGTCGCCCTGCAGAAGGCCGACTACCCCGTGGGGGCCGATGCGGATCCCACGCGCCTGCGCGCCGTCTCCGGTTGGAAGCAATCCCTGGCCCCCTTCCGCGGCCAGGGTAAACGCGAGCAGGCCGAGATCGAGTGTACGCCCCTCGAACCCCGCTCCGAGGGTCGCTACAGCCTGCGCGTGCGCGTGCGCCGGGAGCGCAACATGGACATCATCCGTCCCCTCGACGCCACCTACGCCGACTGGCAAGCCGAGGCCGACAACACCCTGGCCGCCCGCCGCATCCTGCAGCTGATGCTCTCGCTGCTCGACGAGGGTCTGTAGGACGCCCCACGGTTCAGCGGCTCTCCGGCGGACAGCCCCAGTCCAGGCGCAACTCGGGATGCGTCCCGGCAGCTAGATCGCCGACGGCTTCCCAGGGACATGCGTCTGGGCCGACCGGGGGAGCGCTGGCTGCCATGAGTTGCCGGCGGCCTGCGGGCAGGCTGGGGATCAGATAGGGGGCCTTGCCCGAGGGACTCGAGCTGGAAGGACGGGTAATCCGGGCGCTCGATGAAGACGCGCGCGGCCAGCCGGGGCCAGGCCGCGGCGGTCCAGGGGCTTGACCGTGAGTGCACCCGTGTTTCCGGGCCAGGGCAGGACCAGTTCCTGGCTGGCGCCGGAAAGTCCCAGGGGATGCAGCTGTCCGCGCTTCCCGGGAACTCGAAACCACGGCCTGGCAACTGTGCGCGGCACTCCCCCGCGAGGGGGGGGCAAGGGGAGCCTGGGGCTGGGCCATGTTTGTGCCATCTGTCCAGCCCTGAACTTCAGAAACCAGCGTGTTCAGGACGAAAAGGGGCCTACCGCGGACCGCTCCCAGACCGTGGTCTCCATGCGCCCCCACCAGCCTCACCCGTCCAGCGGGGCAGGGAACTCCCTGTCCCGGCTGATTGCCCAGCGTTTCGACCGGCGTGGGGATGCCCGCGTGCGAGTGCTGCGGCCGGATGAGCTGGAGAGCGGGGACGACGGCTGGGTCGGGCCGCCGCAGCGTGGGGGACTCTGGACGGCTCTCGGGCGTTGGCCCGGGGTGCTCTTCGGCTACCGCGACCTGATCCGTACCTGCGTCTGGCGTGAGCTGCGCCTGCGGTTCTCGGGTAGCACCCTGGGCGTCTTGTGGCCCCTGGTGCATCCCCTGTTCCTGTTTGGCATCTACTACTTCGTGTTCGCGGAGCTGCTCGGGTTGCGCATGCCCGGAGCGCTGCGGGGAGGCGGCGCGGCCCTGGGCCTGTGGATGTTCACGGGGACCTTGGTCTGGACCAACTTCGCCGACAGCGTGCACCGCTCCACCAGTTGCCTCGTGGACCAGCGCAACCTGATCGAGAAGCTGGCCTTCCCGAGCCAGGTGCTGCCCCTCAACATCGTCCTGGCAAATCTCGTGACGCTCTCCGTGGCGGCGCTGGCCCTGGTCTCCGTCATCGCGCTCACGGGACTGTGGGCGCTGCCCACCTGGCAGCTCCTCTGGCTGCCGGTCATCCTCCTCTTCCAGGCGCTCTTCACCACGGGCCTCGGCCTGCTCTGCGCCGCCCTGCATGTCTTCCTGCGCGACACGCAGCAACTGGTCGGCATCGCTCTCGGTCTGGCCATGTTCCTGACGCCGGTCTTCTGGGTGCCGAGTGCCCAGGCCATCCCCGGCATCGAGCGTTGGCTGCCCCTGATCGAGCTGAACCCCCTGCACCATCTGCTGCAGGCCTGGCGCGGCGTGCTGATGGCCGGCGAGCCGGCGCTGTGTTTCACCGCTTCCCTTTCCGCTTCCCTGGCGACCTTCGCCCTGTGGGCCGTCTGCCTGTTCATCCTGGGGCACGGGCTCTTCCGTTCCCTGCAGCACCGCTTTGCCGACGAGGTCTGAGTTGCCGCGGCGCCCGGAAAAGATTGTCGAGGCCGAGAACCTGGGCAAGGCCTACGCCCTGGGTGGCGGCCCCCTGGTGCGGGCCGTGGAGGTCCTCTGCCCGGCCCTGGCGGAGTTCCTGCCCGCCGAGCGCCGTTCCACCCGGCGCTGGGCCCTGCGCCACGCCAGCTTCTCGCTGAAACGCGGCCAGGCCCTGGGCCTGGTGGGGGTCAACGGCGCGGGCAAGTCGACGCTGCTGAAAACGCTGGCCGGTACGGCCGCCCCCAACGAGGGCCGCTACCGGGTGAACGGCACCCTGACCAGCCTGCTCGAGTTGGGCACGGGCTTCCATCCGGACTTCACCGGCCGGGAGAACGTGTTTCTGAACGGCGTCCTGCTCGGCCGCAGCGCGCGGGAAATGAAAGCCCTCTGTGAGGAGGTGAACGAGTTCGCGGAGTTGGGGGAAGCCTTCGACGAACCCGTGCGCACCTACTCCACGGGCATGGGCATGCGCCTGGGGTTCGCCGTGGCCACGGCCCAGGAGCCTGAGCTCCTGATCCTCGACGAGGTCTTCGCCGTGGGCGATCTGGCCTTCCAGAAAAAGTGCATAGACCGCCTGCTGGCCTTCCGCGCCGGGGGTGGCTCCCTGATCCTCTGCAGCCACAGCCTCTACGACATCCGCCAGATGTGTGACCGCGCCCTGTGGCTCCACGGGGGGGAGTTGATCGAAGCGGGCGGCTCCGCCGCCGTGACCAACGCCTACGCGGCGGCCCACGGGGAACACCCGGAGAATGCGCGGGGTGCGCCTCCGATCCTGGAGCCGCCGGTGGGCCCACGCATCCGGGCGGCGCGTATCTTCGATGGCACCAGCGGGCGGGAGACGCGCGGCTGCGCCCCGGGCACGGATCTGGAAGTGCGCGTCTGGTGGGAGAACCCCTCGCCCCGCAAGACACCCGTGCAACTCGGCATCACGCTCACGCGCCGGGGGGGCGATTTGTGCGCGGGGCTCGGCACCCATCTGGACGGTGTCACTTTGGAGGGAAAAAGCGGCTGCTGTGTGCTGCGCCTCCCGGCCCTGCCCCTGCTCTCGGGCACCTTCACGGTCACGGCCATTCTCTTCGACGGACAGGGTATTCACCGCTATCAGGAACGGCCCACACCCGCCGATCTGGTAATCACCGGAGAGGGTGCCGAGGTGGGCCTGGTGCGCCTGGCGCACAGCTGGGAGCAGCGCGCCGCATGTGCGCCGCCCCCGGCCGAGCCTGTCCCCGACACCCAGGACGGCAAGAACAAGGAGTCCGCCGCATGAGGCGAACAACCGATGGAATCCGTCCCATGTCCCAGCGTCTCTCCGCCCTGATCGTCAACTACGACTCCGGTGCCTTCGCCCGGGCCTGCGTCGAGTCCCTGCGCGCCGAGTGGCGCCGGGAGGGCCAAGCCGCGGAACGCCTGGAGATCATCCTCCTGGACAACAGGTCGCCCACGGACCAGGCAGAGCACCTCGCGGCCCTGGAAGCGGACGGCGTGCTCGTCATGCGCGAGGAAACCAACCACGGCTACGGGGGCGGCATGAACCGGGCCCTGGCGGTCTCCCGCGGGGAGCCCGGCGACGTGGTCGCGGTGCTGAACCCGGACACGGTCTTCCTGCCCGGCTCCCTGCGACCGCTGCTGCGCACCCTGGCCCTGCATCCGGACTGTGGAGCAGTGGGGCCGCGTACCAGCGTGGACCCGGGGGGACTCCTGGAGCTGCCGCCGGTTCCGCTGCCCACGGCCCGCGAGGAGGCCGGAGCCGCCGCCGCCCACCTGCTACCCGCCTGGGCCCGCCGCCGCGGACGCCGCCGACTGACGGACTCCCTGGAGCGTTGGACCAGCCCGCACCCGGAGGATGTGGAGATGCTCTCGGGCTGCTGCCTCCTGCTGCGCCGGGATACCCTGGCGCGCCTGGAGCGGGAAAGCGGCCACGGTCTGTTCGACGAGGACTACCCGCTCTACTACGAGGATGCGGACCTGTGCGCGCGGCTGCGCGCCCTGGACCTGCGCCTGGTGCTCCAGGGGGATGCACGCATTGTGCATCACTGGTCGCGCTCCGCGGGCCATGCGGAGCGCTTCGCCCGGGTGGCCGGGCCGCGCCTGGAACGCTCCCGCGCCCGCTGGCAGGCCCAGAACTTCACGGGCCTCGGCCGGCGGCTCACCGCCCGCCTGGAGCAGCTGGCCGGGGCGGCCGCCGAGGCCGGGCGACTACCGGCGGCCCACGGACTGGTGGAGCTGGGCGAGCTCGGCGCCGCCCCCGCCCTCACCTGGGAGGGGAGCCGCCCCTGGGTCCTCGAAATCTGCCTGTCGCCGGCCTTCACCCTGGCCGCCGGCAGCGTGGGCCAGGGCTCCTCCGTGACCCTGCCGGAGGAGGCCTGGGAGTGGCTCTTCCCGGCCCGCTACTTCGCGCGGGTCACGGATCGGAAGACCGGCCGCCTGCTCGGGGCCTGGACCTTCATCAAGCGCGGCGTGGAACGCCGGCTGCCCCTGGCCCTCGGGGAGTACGCGGACCTGGCCCACAGGCGCCCGGCGCCCGGGGCTCACCGGAGCGACTCCGGGCTCAGGCCGGAGCAGGAGCCGCCGGGAGTGGCTCCCGGACAGTTGCCCGCACCCGTTTCCCTGCTGGCCGCCGCCTCCCCGATCTGCCCCCCCGGCCCGAATAACGGCCACCGGCACGCCTTCAGCCATGTCACCGCGCCATCACCCATGCCCAAGCTGACCATTGCCCCAAACTGACCATGCCCCAAGCTGACCAACTGCCCTCTCACGCCCCGCCCCGGGGCGCCGTCCTGGCCTTCGCACCCCACGGAGACGACGAGCTCCTGGGCTGCGGCGGCGCCCTCCTGATGCACCTGGAGCGGGGCGATGCGGTCCATGTGGTGGTGGTCTTCGACGGTGCCCTGGGGCACCGCCGGGGCTCGGATGTCGGCGTGGATGCCGCCCTCGTGGCCCTGCGCCGGGCGGAGACGCGCGCCGCCGGTCGCTGCCTGGGGGCGCTCACCTACGAGTTCCTCGGCCTGCCGGAGGGCCACCATCCCCAGCGGCAGGTCCTGGCCCGGGGCGCCGAGCGCCTGGCCGAGCGCCTGCGGGAGCTCGATCCGATCACGGTCTACGCCCCCTGGCGCGGCGACGGCCACCGGGATCACCGCACCACGAGCCGCGGCGTGCGCCTGGCCCTGGAGGCGGTGGGTTTTCAGGGCCAGGCCCACGGCTACGAAGTTTGGACACCCCTGCCGGCGGCCACGCGCCTGGACATCACCCCGGCCATGGACACGCTGCGCAGGGCCCTGGCCTGTCACGGGAGCCAGGGCGGCGGGCGGGCCCTCACGGAACACCTGCAGGCCCAGACCCTGGCCCGGGGCATCGACCAGGAAGGCGGATCCTACGGCGAGGTCTTCTGCCCCCTGGGGGCGGCGGACCCCGAGGACCGCGAGGAACTCTATCCGCCCGGGGCCGTGCCCTCGGCCCTCCGAGAGGGAGGCCCGGCGTGAGGCTCACCCTGGTGGCCGCCCACTTCCCGCCGCACTTTCTGGGCGGCACGGAGCAGGTCGTCCTGGCCCAGGCCCGGGAGCTCAGCCGGCGCGGTGTGGAGGTGCGCGTGGTCGCCGGCACGGATCGCCCGGCGGTCCCCGGGGAGGATTGTTGGCGCGAGAATGTGGCCGGCATTCCGGTCACATTCCTACCACGCCTGCCCGCCGAGGTCGGTCCCGGCGAGGGCGGCCGCGAGCGGCTGCGGCCGCTCCTGGCCCGGGAGCTGGCCGGGTCTGACATCGTCCATGTCCACGGAACTTCCACCCTGACGCAGACCCTGGTGCGCGACGCCGCCCGGGACGGAACGCGGCCGCGGCCCGTCATCTACTCGATCCACGATCACTTCCCGGCCTGCCCGCGCTCCTTCCGCTGGCGCGGGGACGGGGAAGCCTGCCCGGAGCTGCCGGCGGAGGGGGAGTGTGCGAGTTGTCTGGCGCCGGAGCTCGGCCTTGCCTCCGGCCTCGACGGGCCGGCTGACGAGCGCGGGGCCGGGCGCAACGGCGCCCTGGACAAGCTGGCCGCGGCCCTGGGCCGCCGGCGCCGCGCCGCCCAGGAGGAGGTGGACGCGGCGGCTCTGGTGACCGTGCCCTCCTTCGCCCATCGCCTCTCCCTGGGGCGGCATCTGAACCTGCGCCGGGCCGAGTTGATGGTCATTCCTCCGGGGCTGTGCCTGGCCCTGCCCAATCTTCACCCGCGGCCGAGCCTCTTCCGGGCCGGCTCCGGCGAACCCCTGCGCGTGCTGCATTTCGGCAACCTGTGCGCCGCCAAGGGCACCCTCGACCTGGCGCGAGCCCTGGGAATGCTGCCGGCCGGGAGCGCCCGGCTGGTCCTGGCCGGTCACGGCCTGGACCTGGATCTGGGCCGCCGCCTGGTGGCCGGAGCTCCGGGCCTGCCCGTGGACATCTACGGCGCCTACGACGGGGCGGCCCTGGAGAGGATCGCCGCCGACTGCCACCTGGCGGCCTTTCCCTCGCGCCTGGAAGAGAGCTTCGGCCTGGTGGTGGACGAGGCCCTGGCCCTGGGGATGGTCACCTGGGTCAGCGATCGCGGGGCTCCGCAGGACCGCATCGGAGCGGCCGGGCGCGTGCTGCCGGCGGAGGATCCGGCGGCCTGGGGCGCGGCCTTCGCGGGTCTCCTGGCGGAATCCCCTGGGGCTGAGTTGGCCACGGAACGGGCTGCCGTGCCGAAGGAAACCTTCGACGCCGCGGACGCGGCGGAGGAGTGGCTTTCCGTGTACCGGAGCCTGCTCCGCAGCGCGCCCTCTGGCCGCAGCCGCCTGACGGGCTGAGGGCTTTCGGGGCCAGCACCCGGGTACAATCCGACCCCTTGCAAGACACCTTTCCTCCGTTGATAGACCCGGCGGGCCTGCCCCGGCGGGTGCTGTGCCTGGCGCCCCATCCCGATGACGAGGTGCTGGGGTGCGGCGGTGCCCTGGCCCTGCACGCCGGGCGCGGGGACTGCCTGCGCGTGGTGGTTCTGACGGACGGCGCGCCCCGGGGAGGGGCGGAGTTGGCGGCGGCCCGGGAGGCCGAATCCCGAGCCGCCGGGCAGGCCCTGGGCGTCGCCGATTACCGCTTCCTGGCCTACCGGGACGGAAGGTTGGGGGCCGCCTGGGAGCTGGTGGAGAAGCTGACGGAGCTGATCGAGGAGTTCGATCCGGAGCTGGTCTACGGCCCGTCGCCCTTTGAACACCACGCGGATCACCGGGCCGCCAGCCGGGCGCTCTTGGCGGCCCTGGCAGGAGGCCGCGGACGGCGCGTGTTTCTCTACGGGGTCAACGAGCGCGTGCCCGGAGGTGTGCTCTTGGATACCACCGGCGTCTGGCACGTCAAGGGGCGCGCCCTCGCCTGCTTCACCAGCCAGGGTGCGGACATCCTGGAGAAGTGCCGGGCCGTGGACCGGGCGCGCACGGTGAATGTGGATCTGCCGGAGGTCCAGATGGCCGAGGGCTTCGCGGATCTAGGCAGCGAGCATGTGCTGGAGTACGAGCGTCGCGCCGGTCGCTTGATGGAGTGGAGTCGGGCGCCCGGGGGCGGGGGCCGGGGTGAGGTGGCCGCCGGGGCCCTGGAGCTGCCCGCCGCCACGGCGGTCATCTCCACCTGGAATCGGGTGCAGGAGGTCTGTGCCAACCTGGCGGCCCTGCGCGCCCAGACGCTGCCCTTCGCGGACATCGTGGTGGTCGACAACGCCTCCACGGATGGCACCGCCGAGGCCATTGTGGAGCGCTTTCCTGAGGTGCGCCTGCTGCGCATGGCGGATTCCAGCAAGGGCGCCTGCGAGACCTTCAACATCGGCTTCGCCGCCTGCGAGACACCGCTCCTGGCGATCCTCGATGACGATGTGCTGCTGCCGCCGGAGTGGCTGGAGAAGACCACCTTGCGCATGCTGGCGGAGCCGGATTCGACGGCGGTGGTTTCCACCAAGATCGTGGAGCCGGAGATGCCGGCCGCCTATCGGGAGAGCGAGGAGGTCAACCGCGAGCGCTACATGAGCACCTTCCGCGGTTGCGCCAGCCTGGCCAAGGGCGCGGCCCTCAGGGAGGCGGGTTTCTACGACGAACGCCTGTTCATCTACGGCAACGAGCGCGACCTCACCTGTCGGCTCTTGAACCTCGGTTACCGCGTCCTGCAGTACCCGGGTGTCGAGACCTTTCACCGCCAGCCCTTCGGCGTCCAAATGGGCAAACGCAGCCTCTTCTACCATGCGCGCAACGCCTGGCTGACACAGTTGAAGTACGCGCCGCTCGGAGCCCTCCTGCGCCTGCCTTGGCTGGTGTTGACGCGCGTCATCCTGCGCAGCAGCCAGCGCGAGGCCGGCGGCGAGGTCAACGACGCCACCGGCACCATCGGCATCGGACGCGCCCTGCGCGAGGTGCGCGGTTCAAGCTGGGTGCTGGTGCGCGCGGGGCTCTCGGTCATCTGGCACCTGCCCTATTGCTTGCGCCAGCGCCAGGCCGTGCGCTCCGGGGACTTCGAGCTGCCCATCGGGTAGTGTGGAGCCCATGTCTGTCAGCCCCGCGCCCGTCTGCGTCGTGGTCACCAACCACAACGGTCGTGAGCACCTGATCCAGTGTCTGGACTCCGTGCTGGCCTTGGAGGGGGCCGTGGAGCGCGTCTTGGTGGTCGACAACGACTCGCAAGACGGCAGCCTGGAGTTGATCGCCCGACGCTATCCGGGCGTGGAGGTCCTGGCTCGGGAGAAGAACGACGGACCGGCCGGGGCGCGGAACGCCGGTCTGGCACGGGTCGAGAGTGAGTGGGTCCTGCTCCTCGACAACGACGTGGTCCTGGAGCCGGACACCTTGGAGCGCCTGCTGGCCGCCGCCACCTCGCGCCCGGATGTGGCCCTGGTCCAACCGCGCTCCGTCTTCGACACGGATCACGCCCGCGTGCACTACGACGGCGGCGCTCCCCACTACCTGGGCCTGGTGGCCCTGCGTAACTTCTACGCCACCCTCGAGAGGGCCTCAACCGGCGGCGTGGTCGAGGTCGGCGCGGTGATTTCCCTGGCCCTTCTGGTCCATCGCCGGAGCGTCCTGGATTGCGGCGCGTTCGATCCGGATTACTTCATCCTCTTCGAGGATCTGGACCTCTCCTACCGCCTGCGCCTGGAGGGCAAGAGCCTCTTGCTAGATGAGACAACGGTGGTGCGCCACCGCGGCGGGACCCCTGAGCTCTCGTTCCGCGATGGCGACGATTACCCGGCCCAACGCATCTTCCTGCACAGCCGCAACCGCTGGCTCTTCCTGGCCCGCAACCTGCGCGCGCGCACCCTGCTGGTCTCCCTGCCGGGCCTGCTCCTGTATGAGGCGGTCTACTTGCTCTTCGCCCTCTCCCAGGGCGGCGTCGGCGACTGGTGGCGCGGCAAGCGCGACTTCCTGCGCCTCCGGGATACCACACGCCTGCGCCGGCATCAGATCGCCGCCCGCCGCCTCTTGCCGGATCGCTGGCTGCTGGTGGGCGGCCCCCTGGAAGTCACGCCGGATCTGGCCCGCGGCTTCCGGTCAATCCTGCACCGGAACCTCGATCTGCTCCTGCGTATCTGGTGGTCCCTGGCGCGGCCCTTCGCCGGCTGATCCGAAAGCACAATGCCGCCCCGGGAGGATGCCCCGGATCGGCGCAGGATCTGAATCCAGGATTTCCCTGGGCTCGCTCGGCGCCGGGCTTTTTCCTAGATTCGAGGCGTGCGCATTCTGCTCGTCAGCCATGGCTACCCGCCGCGTCGCAGCGCGGGGACTGAGAACTACACCCAGGATCTCGCCCGGCGCCTGACGGAGCACGGGCACCGGGTGCGTGTTTTTGCGGCGGCCAAGGACATCGCCCAGCGGCACCTGTCCACAGAGGAAAGCGAACGGGATGGCGTCGGCGTGCTGGAGGTCTTTAACAACCTCCACCTGGACACCTTCCGCGAAACCTGGGAGCTGCCCGCGGTGGAGGAGCTCTTCGCCCGGGAGCTCGCGGAGCACCCTCCGGATCTGGTGCATGTCCAGCACCTGCTCTACCTCTCCTGTGGCCTGCCACGCCTGGCGCGGGAACGGGGCATTCCGGTCCTGTTCACCCTGCACGACTTTTGGCTGCAGTGCCCGCGTCTGGGCCAGCGCGTTCACGGGGACGGCAGTCGCTGTGATGAAGTTGACCTTGAACGCTGCGGAAGTTGCCTGGCACGGTTCAAGTTCTCCCAGAGTAGCGGCGAGCGCCTGGTCGGGGGGGCGGCGGCGCACATCAGCGCGGGGCTCGGCCTGGATCTCGGACCCTTCCTGCGTCGCGTGGGAGGGCGCGGGCGGCGCAGGAGCAGATCTTCCTGGAGCGAGCCGCCGGCGGCGGACCGCGAGCGGCGGACGGCGCAAGCCACGGCGCGCGCGCGGGCCCTGCGGGAAGAGTTGGTGCCCGCCGTGGAGCTCTTCCTTTCTCCCAGCCGCTTCCTGCGTGAGGAGCTGATTGCCTGGGGTATTCCCGCCGAGCGCATTCGCTACCTGCCGGCTGGCATCGACCGGGCGCTCTTCCCCGGGCCGCCGGACTCCAACCCCGCGGCGGGGGGGGCTGCGCCCGACGCAGGCCCCGCCGCCGGTCTCCGGCGTTGCGCCGCGGACCGGCGGCTGGGCGTGGGTTTCCTGGGAACCCTGGTGCCCCTCAAGGGGGCGCACCTTCTGCTGGAGGCCTGGGCACGCCTGCCCGCCGAGCTGCGCGCCGGGGCTGCCCTGGAGCTGCGTGGTCCCCGGGAGCACGAATCCGCCTACCAGGCGCAGCTCGATGCCCTGGCGCGGGAGGCGGGGGCGTCGATCGCCGCGCCCCTGGCCCGAGCCGAGGTGGGTGCCTGGATCGCGAGCCGCGATTTCCTGGTGCTGCCCAGCCTGTGGTTCGAGAACGCGCCGCTGGTCATACAAGAGGCCCGGGCCATGGGGACCCCGGTGCTGGTCTCGGACCTCGGAGGCATGGCGGAACTGGTCCCGGATCCCACCTGGCGCTTTCCCGTGGGTGATGGGGAGGCTCTGGGGCAGCGCCTCGTCGAACTGCTGGCCTGTTCCGCCGCCGGGGAGTGCCCGCCGGCGAGTGACGGGCCAGAGCCCACGGATCAGGGCGAGCATGTGGCGCGTCTGGAGGAGCTCTACCGCGCCGCCCTGGGCAGCAGCGCTCCGTGAAGGTCCTGCTGGCGGTGCACGGCTGGCCCGAGGCCCAGGCGGGCGCCGCAGCCTGCGTCGGGGGCACGGAGCAGCTGGCCCGGCGCAGCGCCCTGGCCCTGGCTGCCGCCGGAGCCGACGTGACCGTTGTGGCGGGGGCCCTGGAGCGCGCCGCCAGCGGAGAAGGCGTCGCAGGCGCAGCCCGGTTGTCGCGCACCGTGGACGGTCCCCTGCAGGTTATTCGCCTGCGGCGCGGTGACCTGTACTTCGACCACTGGCAAAAGGCGCGCTCGGTACCCGTGGCGGAGCGCTTCAGCGAACTCCTGGCGGCGGAGGGCCCGGATGTGCTCCTGGTTCACCACTGGATACGGCTCAGCCGTGACCTGGTCTACCTGGCCGCCCGGGCCGGTGTCCCGGCGCTGGTCTACCTGCACGATCACTGGACGAGCTGCCTGCGCACCTTTCGCCTGGCGCCGACCACGGCCGGTGTGACAGGCGCGGCCGGCGCGGCCGATGAAGCCGGTGCGGCCGATGAAGCCGGTGTGACCGGTAGGGCCAATGCAGACGGTGTGACAGGTGCGACCGGCGATTTTGGAGCCGCCCTTTGCACCCAGCCCTTTGGCAGCTCGTGCATCAGCTGCGCCGCTACGCTCTTCCCGCGCACGCCCTGGGTCAGCATGGAGAATCTGTACATGGCCTTCGCCGCCCATGAGCGTGAGCTGGCCCGGGAGCTCAGCCTGGCGCGCGTGCTGATTACTCCCTCGGAGGCGCATCGGGAGCTCCTGCTGCGGGGGCGCGGGGTCGACCTGGCCGGTGCCGATGGAACGGCCGGGCCGCGCCGGGCAAGGGCTGGGGGCCCGGGACGCTGGCAGGTCCTGGCTCCGCCGGCCCTTCCCCTGTCGAGGGTCGGTTCCCCGTTCGAGCGGCCCGCAGCGCCCTCTCCCGCGTCCGGTGGAGCGGCGGCGCGGCCCCTGGTCCTGGGCTGCTGGGGACAGCTCGCGCCCCACAAGGGAACAGATCTCCTGCTGGCGGCCGTCTCGGAGCTGGCCGCCACCCAGCCGGTGGAGTTGCACCTGGCGGGGGAGGCCGAGGAGGCCTTTGCGGCGCAGCTGAGCCGGGCGGCGCGGGGTCTGACGGTCCACTTCCACGGACCCTTCGAGCGCGACGAGCTGCCGCACCATGCGGTCAGCGCCGTGCACGCCTTCGTCTGCCCCAGCCGCGCGCCGGAATCCCACGGGTTGGTCTGGGACGAGGCCCGGGCCCTGGGTCTGCCGGCGGTCCTGCCGCGGGGCGGGGCCTTCCCGGAGCGGGCGGCGGGGGAGGAATCCGGGGTGCTGTTCTACGCGCCGGGCGATGGGGCTGATCTGGCCCGCGTGCTGGGGCGGCTGGGACAGGAGGAGCACCTCTTGGCACGCCTGGGCGAGGCCGCCGAAGCCGGGGCGCGGCGGCTGGCGGCGGCGGGCGCTGCGCCCGAGGTGCCCGAGGTACAGTGGGGGCGGAGCCTCCTAGAGCTCTGCGCCCGGGCCGTGGAGGAGGGTGCGCCGCCGACCAAACCGCCGGATTGGTTCGAGGCGCCCATGGCCCGGGAGGGCGAGCGCACCTGGGATGCCGCCCTCTCCCGGACTCCGCCGGAGGAGTTGGGGGCGTGAAGTCGCTATCATCGTCCGCCATGCACGCAGCGCGCAAAGGGAGGCGGGGAGCGACCGTTGGCCTGGGGATTATCCTGGCCCTGGTGGGCGCCTGCGCGGCACCGGAAGAGGGGCGGGCTCCCGAGGCGCCGGCCGCTGGCGTGGTCTCCCTGGCGGCCCTGCCGAAAGGACACCGGGAGCTGTGGAGCGCCTGGCTGGCGGCGGCGGAGGGCGCGGCGGGGCGCGCGGCCTGGGAAGAGGCGCGGCGGGCGGCCCTGGCGGATCCGGCGCTGGGCGCTTTTCTGGTGGACAACCTGCTGCGGCAGTTGGTGCGCGCTTGGGATCGCTCTCAGTTGGCCAGCACCGGGCACTTGCCCGGGCCATTCGAACGTGCCCGGGGCGAGCTGGTGCGCCTCGGCTCCCCGGCGGTGCCAACCCTCGTGGAGTTGATGGCCATGGCCGACGGCAGCGTGGCCCTCCTGGCTGCGGACACCCTGGCAGAGATCGGTGCCCCGTCCCTCCTGCCCACGGCGGTTCTCCTGGAGCGTGAGGCGCGGGCCTCGCGGCGCCGGGCCGTGGAGCTGCTCGGACGCCTGCCGGCGGCGGATGATGAGGTGGCCATTGTGGCGGCCCTCGGGCGGCGCCTGGTACGGGATGATGAGTGGGTGGTGCGCGCCCAGGCGGCCCGGGCCATCGGCCTGCGCGGCGGTTTTTCGAGGGAGCGCGGGGCGGCGCGCTCGGTCCTGGTGCGTGGCCTCACGGATCCGGAGACGAACGTGCGCCGGGAGTGCGCCGGGGCCCTCGCGGCCCTGGGTGATCCCCGGGTCATCCCGGCCCTGATAGATGCCCTGGGGCGCGCCGTGGCCAGCGGGCAGCCGGGCGAGCTGCCGGCCCTGCGCGCGGCCCTCAAGGGCTTGAGTGGCGGTCGGGAGTTCACCAGTCTGGCCGCTTGGCGGGGCTGGTGGAGCGCGGCCGGCGCCGAGCGCGTCCGGGCCGCCGGATAAACCGGTATTACCGGATTAACGGGCGGTGTCGCGCCCCTGGATCTGGTTCAATCGGGGCATGTCTACCTCATGGCGTATCGGCGGGCGCACGGGAGTTTGCGTGTGTTGCGAACGGGAGTTCGATGAGGGGGAGAAGCACGTCTCCAGCCTGGTGGTCGAGTCGGACGCCTTCCGGCGCGAGGATCACTGCGTATCCTGCTGGGGCCGTTCGACCGTGGGGGGCGCATGCGCTGGGGGCGCGGCCGGGGAGGAAGGGGACGCGCCGGCCGCGGATGGCGCCGAAATGGACTCCCTCTTCTGGTGGCTCACGCGCCGCCGGGCTGGCAAGCAGCAGGGCTTGCAACTGGACCTGGCCTCCCTGGAGCACCTCTTCCTGCAACTGGAGGGGCGCAGCGAGGTTGAGGTGCGCGAGCTACGCTACCTATTGTGTCTGCTCCTGATGCGCAAGCGCCGGCTGAAGGTTGTCAAGGTTCAGCGGACCTCCGAGGGGGAGTTCTTCCAGGTGCGCCGACCCCGCCGCAAGGAGAGCCTGGCGGTGCAGGTCTACGACTTCACCGCCGAGCGCATGGGGGAGCTGCGCGGCCAGCTCCAGGAGGTTTTCGAGGGCCTGGATCCGGAGGGTGGTGTGCTGGCCGAGGGCGTGGGGTCCGGCGCCGACGGAGACGAGGTGGAGGGCGCCGCCGCCGGGGATTGAGCGGGGGCTGAGCGGGGATTGAACGGGGGCCGGGTTGCTGGTCGGCGTGGCGAGCGCCCCGGGACCAGGGCCGCCGGTCGGCGCGGGTTTACCCGGGAAAGTGGGCGACCTTCCGGATGGACTTGCGGTCGGAGGGGAGGAGGTGGGGGCGGTGGGATCCCCGGCGGGGCAGTCCCACCGGCACCGGTGCCGGTTTCGGTGCTGGGAGAGGAGTGGGGCGGCTTGGATTCCTGGGATGTCAATGCGCTCCCGTGGCCGTGACGGGGACCCCAACATATGGGGGCCTGGTGGCTCCCAGGGGCTGATAGCCCCTAGGGAATGTGTGGCCTGGTGGGCGGGGTATTTCTCGCCGGGCGGGGGCTTCTCGTTCTCTGACGAGAAAGGGCCTTATTTTGTCCTAAGGAGCGTTGCCAAGGGGCGGGTGGCACGGAAGAATACCTATGTGGCGCAAAGTGGTGGAATGTGGAGCTTCGGGCTCCTGGTCGTGGTGCTGGTGAACTGACCCATGTTCTTCGGCGAGTCGACCCATTCAATGGACGCCAAGAACCGCGTCTTCGTGCCCAAGCGTTTCCAGACGCAGTTGCCCCTGGACGGGGATGGGGCGCGGGCGGTGGTGCTGACCCGCGGCCTCGATGGGTGTCTGTTCCTCTTCTCCGAAGAGGGTTTTGCGGCGGCCCTGGCGCGGCTGGAGACTGAGTCCTTCAGCGGCCGCGAGGCGCGTAACAAGCAGCGCCTGTTCTTCTCGAACAGCTGTCGCCTGAACCTGGATGGTTCCGGGCGCATGTTGGTGCCGGAGAAGCTCAAGGAACTGGCCGGCCTCGAACAGGAGGTGGTGATGATTGGTGCCGGAGAGCGGGCTGAGCTCTGGAGCGTCGCCGCCTGGCAACGGCTGGTGGCGGATCAGGACGGTGATTTCGAAGACCTGGACACCGTACTCGGGAAGGGGACCGCCGGGGACTAGGGTCCCGGGGGAGCAGGAGGTGCGGACCATGGAACGGGAGAACGACGCACGCGGCAAGCCGGCAACGGGTTCGGGCGATGGCGTACACCGCCCGGTGATGCCGACGGAGGTCGTGGAAGGTCTGCTGGGCCCCGGGGAAGGGGAGGCGGGCGCCGGTCGGGACTCCGCCGAGCGTTGGATCATCGATGGCACTGTGGGGGCCGGCGGACACGCGGGGCTGCTGCTCGCCGCCGCACCGCGGATCAAGGTGCTCGGCCTCGATCAGGACCCGGCCATCCTGGCCCGGGCCGAGGAGCATTTGGCGCCGAGCCTGGATGCCGGGCGTGTTCGTCTCGTCCATGGCCGCCTCTCCGAACTGGATGAGATTCTGGAGCGCGAAGGACTGCCGCGGCCCGTGGGATTGCTGCTGGACCTGGGGGCCAGTTCCCTGCAGCTCGACCGTCCCGAGCGGGGCTTCTCCTTCCAGGCCGACGGGCCCCTGGACATGCGTATGGATCCCCGGCGCGGGCGCACGGCGGCGGACATCGTGAACAACTGGGATGCGGAGGATCTGGCTGACCTCATCTACTACGAGGGCGACGAGCGCCGGGCGCGGCCCATCGCCCGGGCCATCGTCGAAGGCCGCAGGCGGGCCCCCTTCCAGCGCACGGCTGCCCTGGCGGATCTGATCGCCCGCGTGCTCTCCGGCCGCGGTGGGAGCGGTGGCGCGGGTCGCATTCACCCGGCCACGCGGACCTTCCAGGCCCTGCGCCGGGCGGTGAACGAAGAGGGCCAGGAGCTGACGGCCGGCCTCTCGGCCGCGGAAACCTGGCTGGCCCACGGAGGCCGCCTGGCGGTCATCTCGTTCCACTCCGGGGAGGATCGCACGGTCAAGCGCTTCCTGGCCGAGGCGGCCCGCGCTGGGCGCTTCGACAATCTTACCCGCAAGCCCCTGCGGCCCACGCGCTCGGAGGAACGCGACAACCGGCGCGCCCGCTCGGCACGCCTGCGCCTGGCCGTGCGTCTGCGCGACGTGGACAACGTACAGCAGAACACCCAAGCACCGGGGAGAACGGAGTCGTGAGGCGACGCCTGTGGTCAGCGGCCGCCTGCGGGTTGGCCCTTGTCACGGGACTCGTCACCTGTCTGGTTCAGTCGGCGAACTTCGACAGTGCCACCGGACTGGACCGCAGCCAGGAGGAAATCGAGCGCCTGCGGGCGGTCAACGAGGAGCTCTCCGAGCGCGTCCTGCGCCGCCGGACGCGGGCCCTGCTGGATGATCTGCGGCGCGAGGGCGAGCAACGGGATGCGCCGGGCCCGACGCGGGCGCAGTTGGCCCTGGGAGGCGTCCAGTGAAACGTCCGCGTCTGCACCTGCGTTCCGCCTCGCCCCTGCGTCCCACGGGCGCCTTCGTGCTGCTCTCGGCGGTTGTGGTACTGATCGCCGCGCAAACCCTGCGCATCGCCCTGGTGCGCGAGGGTGAGCAGCCGAGCGTCGTGCACCGGGAAGAGCGGCCCTGGCCGGAGTTCGAGATCGCCGACCGCCGCGGCCGGCCCCTGGCCGTCTCGGTGGAGAGCGCCCAGCTCGTCATCTCGCCCCACTCCATGTGGCAGGGGCACACGCCGGACCACATGGCCGAAGTGCTGGCGGAGGTCCTGGGCGCTGATGCGCGGCCGGAGGAGATCCTCAAGCGCATGCTGCCGATCCAGGCTCGGGACGGGGTGATCCCCGTCGGGGAGGAACAGGCCGGCGGGCCGCGGGCCCTGAGATTCGACGAGGTGCAAGCCCGGCGCGTGGCCCACTGGATCGCCACCGGGAGTTGTCGCTCCGACGGCGCGGCCCCGGAGAGGCCGCTGGATGGTATCTGGCTCGTGGCCCTCGGCCAGGGCGGCGCGTACACGTTGGACTGGGAGCCGCGCGTCTTGCTCTCGCGGGAGCTCCGCGAACGCCACCTGCCCGCCGGACGGCGCCACCCAACGGCCTGGACCGGGCGCCTGATTCGCGATCTGGCGGCCTGCATTCTCGGAGAGCCGGAGCTGACCCTGCGCCCCAAGAGTGAGCGGGACCGGGAGCTGCGCCTGGCAATCTGGAATGAGTTGATGCCTTCACGGCACCGGGTGGTGGCCCGCAAGTTGGCCCCGACCGTGGCCTATCACACCCAGCGCCTCTTGGAGAGCGAAGGAGTCTCCGTCTACCAGATGAGCCTGGAACGGGGCCAGACGCGACACTATCCCCTGCGCCTGGGTGCCGGGGGCGAGGGAGCCGGCGGCGGCTTGGACCTGCTGGGCTCGTGGGGTGTCTTGGGGCCCGCGGAGGCGGAGCGCCGGGCCCGGCGCGAGCTGGGTCTCGGCAGCGGTGTGGAGAGCGGTGTGGCGGCCCTGGCCACGCCCCTGGAAGAACGCCGTCAGGCCTACATGACCCTGCCCGCGCCGCGTTCCGGCCTGGAGCTGCTCTGCGCCCAGGAACTCGAGCGCGAGGAGTGGGACGGCCTCACCCGGCAGCCGGCGGCCCGGGCCAGCTTCCCGCGCGCCATTCCCCGGGACCGCCGCCAACGGGGCGAGCGCACGGACAACTACTTCCTCGGTTCGGTGCTGGCGGCGGAGGCTCCGCTGGTCATGAGCACCGTGGACAGCCACCTGCAGGTACACGTGCGCTCGGTCCTGGAGCAACTCTCCATCGAACACGACCCGGCCCTTTGCATGGCCATCGTGGTGGAGGTCGAGAGCGGCAATGTGTTGGCCCTGGAGGCCACCTCGCCCTATCCCCTAGGCGGGTTCGCACCCCTCCAGCACGCCTTTACTCCGGGCTCCACCGCCAAGGTGCTGGTCATGGCCGCAGCCCTTGACGAAGGGGTGATCCTGCCGGAGACGCGCTTTGCCACCTTCGCCGGCCAGGGCTACCGGGTGCCGGATTCGACGCGCGTCATCCGCGAGGCCGAGGGTGCGCCGGAGCAGGCGGCCATCAGCGCCAGCCAAGGGCTGGCGCGCTCCGTGAACGCCGTGCTGGTGCAGATCGGGCTCTCCATGGAAGACGCGGCCCTGCACGGTCGCCTGAGTGCCCTGGGCTACGGCCAGCGACCCGGCGTGGGCATCGGGCCGGAGAGCGCGGGTCTGCTGCCGGGCCTGCCCTGGTCACGGGCCTACACGCACGCCTCGGTTTCCTTCGGGCACGAGTTCACCGTCACCCTCTGGCAGCACGCGGCGGGCCTGGCCACGGTCCTGCGGGGCGGGCACCAGCGCCCACTGCGCCTGATCGAGGCGGTGGAGCAGGGCGGGCAGCGCTACGAGTTGCCCACGCGCGCGCCCCGTCGCCTGTTCAGCGGAGCCACCTGTGCCAATGTGCGCGAGATGCTGGAGGAGGGCGCGGCCACGGGCACGGGACGTCACGTGGCGCGTCCGGAACTGGTGCCGGACCTCGCCCAGGTGGGAACCAAGACAGGCACCACGCAAAAGGTTCCGAGCGAAGCCTGTCTGCACGTGGAGCTGGCCCACAACGCCAGCCTGCATGGGGATGGCAGTCCCTGCCTGCGCGCCTGTCGCGCGAGCTTCGCAGGAGAGCGCGATCACTTGACCCGGCGGCGAACCTGCTACACAGCTTCCATGGTGGCCTTTGGTCGGCGTGCTCCCGGCGCGCAGGGTGCGGATCCGGCCGCCACGCCGGAGCAGGAGATCATGGTGCTGGTCGTGGCGGATGATCCCCGGGGCAAAAAGAAGTTCGGGTCAGAGGTGACCGGGCCCGCCACGATCGCCATTCTACGGGAAGCATTGGGAGTCACGCGCTTTGGCACGGCGGTGACCGATTCCCCCGCCGGGGGAGTGCGCCTTTCCACCAGCCGCGAGTTCAACGGGTTCGACCACCCCTGGGCCACGGACAGCCAGGTTTCACCGGCTGCCTTCTACCCGGACGAACGCACCACCACACCAGACGCCGAGGCGACAGACGGAGATACACGATGATGCAACTGGAACAGCTGGTCAGGGAGTTCGGCGGCATCTGCACCTTTGGCCACGGCCTGGTGGGTGGCGGCGATGCGCAGCTCAGCGCCGCAAACGGGAAGTTCTCTGGCGGACTCAACATCGGCGATGTTCAGCTCGACAGCCGGGAGGTGCGCAGCGGCGACCTCTTTGTGGCTCTCCCGGGCACGCGCGAGAGCGGAGCTGATTTCCTGGCCGATGCCGCTGCCCGGGGGGCGGTGGCCGTGTTGACTCCCGGTGGTCTGGATCTCTCGGTAGTGCATCGGGAAATGCCCGGCCTGCACCTGGCCCAGTGGGTACACCCGGCGGCACGCCGCCTGGCGGGCGAAGTCGCCGCCCGATTGCTAGGCGACCCGGCCCGGGAACTGCAGTTGGCGGCCATCACCGGCACCAATGGCAAGACCAGCACGGCGCACATCCTCGGCCATCTGCTGGAGCGGGCCGGGCGGAGTCCCGGCGTCTTCGGCACCGCTGGCCACCGGCTGGCGGGCAGACAACTGCTGGCCGCTTCCCACACCACTCCGGACGCGCCGCATCTGCAGCGCCTTTTCGCAGCACACCGGGAGCGGGGTGGTGACGCCGCCGTGCTAGAGGTCAGCAGCCACGCCCTGGCCCAGGAGCGCACGGCGGGCCTCGACTTCGCCGTGGCGGTCTTTACCAACCTGTCGGCGGACCACCTCGACTACCACGGAACCATGGAGGAGTACGCTGCCACCAAGGCCCTGCTCTTCGGCTCCCTCAGCGCGGACTCCTGCGCCGTCATCAACCGGGATGATCCCTTTGGTGACATGATGATTCACGCCGCGCGCGCCTCAGGTGCGCGCGTCGTAACTTACAGCGCGCGGCAGGCGGCCGACTTGACGGCTGTCGTACGGCGTACCGACCTCCAGGGCAGCGTGATCACCCTCGACGGGATGGGGATCTCAACGGATGAGCTGCGCATGCCCTTGGCTGGCCGGTACAACGTCGACAACGCCCTGGCGGCCGCCGCCGCGGCGCTGGTGTTGGGGGCGAGTCCTTCCCAGGTTGTGGAAGGACTCGCAACCACCCCCGGTGCACCGGGACGCCTGGAGAGCGTGCCCACGGGAGAGCGTGGCTTCTCCGTTTTCGTGGACTACGCCCACAGCGAAGACGCCCTGGCCCAGGTGCTCGGCCTGCTGCGCGAGGAGGTGTGCGAGAACGGCCAGCTGCATGTGGTCTTCGGCTGCGGCGGCGATCGAGACCGGGGCAAGCGGGCGCCCATGGGGCGCGTGGCCGCGGGCCTGGCGGATCGCCTCTACATCACGAGCGACAATCCGCGCGGTGAGGATCCTGCGCACATCATCGACGAGATCATGGCCGGCGTGCGTCAGGAGGAACAGGACGACCTGGCCGTGGAGACCCCGGTGGATCGGCGGCGGGCCATCCGTCGCGCTCTGGAGTGTGCGCGGCCCGGGGATGTGGTGCTGGTGGCCGGCAAGGGGCACGAAACGCGCCAGGTGATCGGTGATGAGGTGATCTGCTTCAACGATCGCCAGGTGATCCTGGAGGCCCTGTCTCCCGGTGGTACCGGCGTAGCCGGCGGCACCGGCGGCAATGGCGGAGCCAGGGGTACCGGCTTCCTGTTCCAGGACCTGCTCAAGGCCTCCCCGGGGACCAGCATGGTGGGTTCCTGTGCGACCACCCGCCACCTGGAGGGTGTGGCCACGGACACGCGCGAGTTGCGCGCGGGGGAGCTCTTCGTCGCCCTGTCGGGACCCAACTTCGACGGCAACGACTTCGCCGCCGCCGCCCTGGAGGCCGGCGCCGGGGGGTTGGTCCTGCGCGGTACGCCCGGGGCCCCTGTGCCGGAGCTTCCCGCGGAGCTACCCGCCGGATTCCCCGTGGCGCTGCACGCGGATCCCCTGTCGGCCCTGGGCGAGCTGGCCGCCTGGCATCGCGGGCGCTTGAACTGTCCCGTCGTGGCCATCACCGGTTCCTGCGGCAAGACGACCACCAAGGATATCCTGGGGGAGCTGTTGGCCGGGCCGCGACGCGTGTGCGTCTCGCCGCGCAGCTTCAATAACTCCATCGGCGTGCCACACACGCTGCTCGCCGCGGGCCAGGACAGCGAGGCCCTGGTGGTGGAGATGGGGACCAGCGGTCCCGGCGAGATCGAGAACCTCTGTCACCTGGCGGCGCCCACGGGTGGCGTAATCACGAACATCGGACCGTCCCACCTCGCGGGCCTGGGTTCCCTGGAGGGTGTCGCCCGGGAGAAGGGCGAACTGGCGGCCAGCCTGCCGGCAGACGGCTTCCTGGTCCTGAACGCCCATTGTCCCTGGACGCCATCCATCGCCAGGCGCACGGCGGCGCGGGTGATCACTTTCAGCGTGGACGGCCAGGGCGAGTTGAACGCCACGGACCTGCACAGCGAGAACGGTTGCTCCCTGTTCCGGCTGGGTGAACTCGAAATCGCCCTGCCGCTTTTGGGCATGCACAATGTGCAGAACCTGCTGGCGGCCCTGGGTGTGTGCCTGGGCCTGGGCATTGACTTCGCGGAGGTACTGCCGGCCGTGGCACACCTGAAGGGCAGCCACCGCCGCCTGCAGGAGGTTCCCGTGAGTGGCCTGGCCCTCTTCGACGACACCTACAACGCCAACCCCCAGAGCGTCAGCGCCGGCCTGCGTTTCCTGTGCGGACAGCATGGCCACGCCCGGCGCGTTCTGGTTCTGGGCGACATGCTTGAACTGGGCCGCGCCTCCGGCGAGGAACACCACGCCCTGGGTTTGGAGATCGCGCGCCGCGAGCTGGACCTGGTGCTCTTGGTGGGGGAGCACACCCTGGCCACCGCCGCCGGCGCCCTGGCCGGTGGTCTGCGGGCCGAGCGCGTGGTGCACTTCCAATCCACCCAGGAGGCCTGGAACATCATCCCGGGCCTGCTGCGGGACGGTGATGTGTGTTTGGTGAAAGGCAGCCGGGCCATGGGCCTTGAGCGCGTCATCCAGAGGCTTGTCGAGGTGCGGGGCTGAGCTGTGCTGCCGGACCTGTTGGCGGACCTCCTGGGCGTCCAGCTCTTCGGCTACATCTCCTTCCGGATGGCAGCCGCCGGCCTGACCGCCTTTGTCCTGGCGCTCCTGGGCGGGCGCCACATGATTCCCTGGCTGCGCCGGCGCGGTGTGGGGGAGGACGTCTCCAAATCCGATTCAGCTGATCTGGCCGCCCATGCGGCCAAGGTTGGGAAGGGGGGCACGCCCACCATGGGCGGCAGCTTCATGGTCGGCTCCCTGCTGTTGGCGGTTCTGCTCTGGGCGCGCCTCGACAATGTGCACGTCATTCTGGCCATTGTGCTGACCGCGGGTCTGGCCGCCGTGGGCTTTGTGGATGACTTCCACAAGCTGACCGACCGGGCATCGTCGGGCCTCTCCGAGCGCGGCAAGCTCATGGGCCAGAGCCTCATTATCCTGGCCGTCCTGGCGGCCTTCATTCAATACGCGCGCACCACCGGCCGCGCGGATCTGCTGGCCCTCTACCCGCCCTTCTTCAAGGACCATGTGCTGGAACTCGGCACCCTCGGTCTGGGAGGTCTGTGCCTCTGGGCGGCCTTCGAGTGGGTGGTCATCTTCACCACCTCCAACGCCGCCAACCTGACCGACGGCCTGGACGGCCTGGCGGCCGGCTGCATGCTGATCTCCGGCCTGGCCCTCTCCATCTTCTGCTACGTCACCGGTCGGCCGGACTGGACACACTACCTCAACCTGCCCCATGTGGCGGCAGCTTCAGAGATGGCCGTGGTGGGCGGCGCCTTGACAGGGGCTTGCATGGGCTTCCTGTGGTTCAACGCGCCACCGGCCCAGGTCTTCATGGGCGACTCCGGCTCCCTGCCCATCGGCGGGCTGCTGGCCTGGATGGCACTGGTCTCCAAGCAGGAGCTTGTGCTGCCCTTGATCGCCTCCGTGTTTGTGATCGACGCCGGCAGCAGCCTGGTGCAGCGCCTGTACTACAAGCGCACGGGTGGACGGCGTCTGTTCACCATGGCCCCCATCCACCACGGCCTGGAATTGCACGGGGGAATCTTTCGCCGGGGCGGAACGCCCTGGGCCGAGCCCACCATCGTCATTCGCTCCTGGATCGTGGCAGCCCTGTGCGCCATGGCGAGCCTGGCCCTCATGAAGGTGCGTTGACATGGCTCGCTTCTGGAGAAAACCGGATCCCGCCCTGGGCCAGGCCGTGCCCGCGGAACACCAGGTCTCGATCTTCGATGTGCCCCTGGCCGCCGTGGCGCGCACGGCGGAGGTGGAGGATGCCCGCCGCCCGGCCACCAAGGTCTTCTACATCGTGTTGGCTCTCCTGGGCCTGGGTTTTTTGGTACAGGCCAGCCACGCGGCCACAACCCTCAGCGCCCCGGCCTTCCGCGGTGAGCTCCTCGAACTGCTCGCGATGCGCGCGGCGGGCATCGCCGTCATGCTGGTGGCCATGCGCCTCGGTCCCGGGGGTGTGCGGCGTTTCATACCGGCCATCTTCCTGTTCTCCGTCCTGGCTCTGGTGGCCGTCTACCTGCCGCTGCTTTCCCATCCGGTGAACGGTTCCCGGCGCTGGATCATGTTGCCGGGCCTGGGGTTCACCGTGCAGCCCTCGGAGTTCGCCCGCGTGGGCGCCATCCTGTGGGTGGCGGACCGCTGCCGACGCCTGGGGCCGCGCATCCGCGAGGTGCGCGCGGGATACATGCCGCTGCTCGTCGTGGGCTTGGGCCTGTTCCTGCTGGTGGGTCTGGAAACGGATCTGGGCGGCGCCTTCCTGCTCTTCATCTGCTTTCTGGCCACCATGTGGGTGGGGGGCGCGGACCGCGCCCACCTGGGCTGGTCCATGGCCACCATCGGCGGTGGCGGCTTTATCCTCGGCTACAGCGCCATCGCCTATGTGCGCGACCGCGTGGCCGTCTGGATGGGCGAGCTGGGTAACTCCCAGGTCATCCACACGGGCTTTGCCATGGCCAGCGGCGATTGGTTCGGCGCGGGCTTGGGCCAGGGCCTGTGGCGCAACCGCGCCGTGCCCTACCTGCAAACGGATTACGTCTTCGCCCTGGTGGGCGAGGAGCTGGGCCTGGTCGGCATGTTCGTGCTGCTCGGCCTGATCGGCGCCCTGGCCTGGTTCAGCCTGCGCCTGGTGCTCTCCGTGCGTGACGAGTTCAGTGCCCTGGTGGCCTTCGGCCTGCTGACCTCGGTGCTCTTCCAGACGCTCATTCACCTCTCCGTTGTCACCGGCCTGGCCCCGCCCAAGGGCATGACCCTGCCCTTCGTATCCGACGGCGGTACGGCGCTCTTGGCCTCCTGCTTCGCCATCGGCATCGCCCTGGGCGCCGCCCGCCGGGCTCCGGATCCGCGCACCCCTCCCGCATAACCAAACGACTCTACCCCTACCTCACCCCCCACGTTTCCCAGTCACACAGATCCTCGTCATGCATAGAATCGAACGCTACGGAGTCATCGCCCTCGTCCTGCTCCTCGTCACCACCGCCGCCGTCGCCCTGTGGGGATCCGGCGCTGACCCGACCCGGGACCAGGCGGTCCTGGCCGCGGAGAAAAGCGCTCCGCCAGTGTCCCAGACGCGCCTCCCGGCGGGGCGGCGCGCTACGCCCCTGCGGGCCGCAAACCCGGAGACTACCCGGCGAGAGGCGCCTGGGCGTACTCTCCGGGCCACCGAGGGCACCCAGGGCGGGACGCTGGCCCTCAGCAATCGTGAGCAGCGTCCCGATGCCCTGGCAGCCGCTCGTCGGATCGCGAAGGCTCCCAGCCGACTCGTGCGCGGGGTGGCTGGGACGGAGTCGCCGCGCCCGGGCAGCATGTCCGCGAGCAGCTCCCGGGAATCGGCGCTGGCTCCCAGCGGCCTGGTGAAGGCTACCGCAGCGGCTGCGCCCGCCGCTCGCGTCCCATCCACAAGGGTGGTTCTTGTCAAGGCCGGCGATGTTCTCTCGCTGATCTGCCAGCGCGAGTTGGGCACCGTGCGTCGCATGGATGAGGTGCTGGCCCTCAACCCGGGGCTTGACCCGGACCGCCTATCAATCGGTCAGCGCCTGCGCATGCCGGTGGGTGAGGTTGCCCCTGGGCCGGCCGCGGGGACCTTCGTTACGTCAATGGTCGATAGGTCCAAGGTGGTTGCGGCCAAGAGCGCTCCACTTGGAAGGATTGCTGCGAGCCAGGCAAGACTCAAGGCCGGTGCCGCAGCGACGGCCCCAAGCGGCGCCGGCTACACCGTGCGCCCCGGGGATGTCCTCGGCTCGATCGCCCAGCGGGAGCTCGGTTCCGTGCGCCGCCTGGGCGAAATCGTGGCCGCCAACCCGGGCCTCGACCCCGATCGCCTGGTGGTGGGGCAGACCCTGCGCATGCCCAGCGGCACGCGGGCCCCGTCGGCAACCTCGGCAAGCGCGGTGGCTCGGGCTTCCGTTCCGGCGCCGCGCAACAGCGGCGGCTCCCAGGGCCGCGTGCGCTGATGCCGCGTTTTACATTCCTGATGGCCTGCCTGGGCCTGGGCCTCTTGCACTTCTCCGACTGGCGTCGGGGGAGCGCGGTCGAGGCGCTGGAGCTGGCCGCCGCGCAGCTCGAGGGGCAGCTTCAGCCAGTGACTGCCAAGGCCGGTGTGCAGGCGCTTGCCCCGGGGCAAGTACCAGAGGTTGCAGCGACGTCGCCGCTGTCGGGCCAATCCCCGGACGCGGCGATCAGTGGCATGTCAGGCCAGGCGGCGCCGCCCGCCGCCTGGCCTTCCGGGGGGATGCCGGGGCTTTGAGGTTATGCGTGGCGGGGGGCGGGACCGGCGGCCACATGGTCCCGGGCCTGCACCTCCTGGCCCATTTGGTGGACCGGGTGGAGCAGCCGGCGGGGCTGGGGAGGTCCTCGCTTGCGCCGGGGACGGTGGCGGACAGGCTGGAGCACATCCTCTGGCTGCGCGGGGGACGGCCTGTGGAGGAGCTCGTGCTGGCGGACTTCCCGCGGCGCTGCGCCGGCGTGCCCGCGGAGATCATCTCCCTGGGACTCGATCGACCCGGTGGCGGAGCGCGGCCCCTGCCGGGCCAGGCCCTGCGCCTGCCGGCGGCAGCCCGGGCCGCCGCGCGGGCCCTGCGGCAACAGGGCAGCACCGTACTGCTGGGGCTGGGTGGATATGTCTCTGCTCCTGCCGTGCTCGGGGCACGCCTGGCGCGGGTGCCCGTGGTGCTGCTGGAGGTCAATGCCCTGGCCGGGCGTGCCACGCGCACCCTGGCCCCCCTGGCGCGGCACGTGGTCCACGCCTGGCCGGCGACGCTGCCCGGGGGCGGGCCCGAGGGCGCGCCCGGGAAAACGGGTGAACGGGGTCGCCGCCACCTGCGCCTGGGGCCGCCTTTGGCACCGGAGTACCTGGGCGCTTCGGACGACGGGGCCGCCCGGGAGCGCCTCGGTTTCTCCGCAGGGCGCCCCCTGCTCCTGGTCCTGGGCGGCAGCCAGGGGGCCGGGGCCCTGAACGCCTTCCTGGCCAGGGAAGGTGACGCGCTTATTAAAGGAGGCCTGTCGATCCTCCATCAAACCGGCCCCGGGCGGTTATCGGAGGCCGCCGGAGGGCTTCCCGGCGAGTACTACAGGGCCGTGGAGTACCTGGATCCCGTGGCCGAGGCCCTGGCTGGGTCCACGCTGACGCTCTGCCGCGGCGGGGCCGGGACCCTGGCGGAGGTGGCCGGGAGTTGCCTGCCGGCCTGGGTGGTGCCCTATGAGCACGGGGATCGGCACCAGGCCCGCAATGCGGCTCAGCTGGGGGCCGGGGCGCGTGTCCTGACCGAGGCAACCCTGGCCGCCACGGACGGTGGAGCCACCCGGGAACTCCTGGGGGCGGCCGCTGACGGAGAGCTGCGCGGCAGGATGAGAGCTGCCCTGGCGCGGGCCATGCCGCGGGACGGCGCCGCCGCCCTGGGGCGCCTGCTCGCGGAGTTGTCCCAAACCAACACCATTCCGGGAGGCCGGTGATTCAAGTCGGCCCCCGAGAATGTTGGAATGGCCCCGTGAAACCCCAAGCCACCCTAGCGCCCTTGCCGCCCCTCTCCCCGTCCACTCGGACCCTGCCCGAACGCATCCACCTGCTCGGCGTGGGGGGGGCCGGACTCTCCGGTGCCGCGCGCCTTTTGGTGGCCGCCGGCCATCGCATCAGCGGCCATGACCGGTCCATCTCCGACTTCACGCGCGCCCTGCGGGAAATCGGCCTGGAAGTCGCCATAGGCAAGAGCCGAGCCGGCCTGTTGCCGGAGGACGCGCAACTGGTGGCCCACACCGCTGCCCTGGGCGGGGAAGACCCCCAATTGGTGGAAGCCCGCCGGCGCGGCCTGCCCATTATCAAGTACGCGGAACTCCTGGCCCTGGTCTGTCCCGCCGGGCGCACCCTGGCCACGGCGGGTACCCACGGCAAGACCACCGTTTCCTGGATGATCTACCATGCCCTGGCGGGCCTGGCGGAGGCGGCCGCGGAGGAGCGGCGCGGGCTTCCCCCAAAGGACAAGGGCCCGGAGCACTCCTCGGCAGAACTCCTACCCGGCGCCCTGATCGGCGGCAGCTGCCGCCTGCTGGGCCTGAACGCCACGGCCCCGGGGCGGCGCGGCTGGTTCGCCGTGGAGGCCTGCGAGTACGACCGCTCCTTCCTGCACCTCAGCCCGCGCGGGGCAGCCATCACGAACATCGAGGCTGACCACCTGGACTACTATGGTTCCCTGGCCGCCATCGAGAAGGCTTTCGGGCGCTTCAGCTCGGGCTTGGGCACGGACGGGTTGCTGGTGGTCGGGCGGGACGTGCCGGAGGTGGCCACGGACGCCGCGGCCTGTCCCGTCTGGCGCCTGGGGCGCGAGCTGCGCGTGGAGCTCCTCGGCCAGCAGCAGGGTCGCTTCCGCTTCCGCCTCTTGGGACCGGGTTGGGCCACACCGCCCATCGGGCTGCACCTGCCCGGGGCCTTCCAGGTGGAGAACGCGGCCCTGGCCCTGGGCCTTGTGATCGGTCTGGCCGCGCCGGAGCTGGGGGTTGAGCCACGGCTGGCCGCCGAGGCCTGTGCCCGGGCCTTGGCCCGTTTCCGCGGCGTGGGACGGCGCTTCGAACCCTGGGGCACGGCCGGGGGCTGCGAGGTCATCCACGACTACGCCCACCACCCCACGGAGGTGGCCGCGGTGGTGGAGGCCGCCCGTCGGGCCCTGCCGGGCAAGCCCCTGCATGTGCTCTTCCAGCCCCACCAACACAGTCGCACGGCGCGCTTCATGGACGAGTTCGTGGAGAGCCTGCGCGGTGTGGACCGCGTGGTCGTGGCGGACATCTACGGGGCGCGCACGGTCATCGATGCCGCCGGACACAGCATGGATGGCGTCACGGACCTGGTGGCGCGCCTGACACGCGCCGGAGTGGAGGCCGTGGCCGGCGGACCGCCCAGCGCCAGTTCACGTGTGTTGGCGAACGGCCTGCCGGCGGAGAGCGCCGCCCTGGTGCTGGGCGCCGGTGACATCGATGGGATCAAGGATGAACTGCTCCACGACCTGGCCCTGCGCGGCGCTCCCCGCAGCTGACCTCTCCGGGCGCACCACCATGAAGGTGGGCGGGCGCGCGCCCTGGCTGCTGGAGCCGGCGACACCGGATGAATTCCGGGAGGTCTGGCTGCTGCTCCGGGAGCGGGGGCTGGCCGCCCGTGTGCTGGGAGGGGGGGCCAACCTGTTGATCGCCGATGGAGAGCTGGATTTCGTCGTGCTCAGTACCACGCGCATGGGGCGCATCTTCCGTCCCGGCGCGGGCGCGAACGGTGGCGAGGCCCTGTCAGACAGCGGGGAACAACGGGCCGAGCAACTCGCGCGGGTGGCGCCGGCCCCCCGGGATGAGGACCCGCGCCTGGTGGCCTGGGCCGGAGCCAGCTTGCCGGGCCTCCTGCGCACGGCCCGGGAGCTGGGTTGGTCCGGCCTGGAGGGCCTGGTGGGTGTGCCCGGCAGCGCCGGGGGAGCGGCGGCCATGAACGCCGGTGGGCATTGGGGTGACTTCTGGGATGTGGTCGAGGCCGTGCGCGTCATCACGCCAGAAGGTGAGCTGGTGGACATCCCGCGGGCCCAGGCCAACCCCGGTTACCGCGACGGGGGCCTGGGGGAGAACATCGCCCTGGGCGTGGTGCTGGCCCTGGAGGTCAGCGAGCGCGCCGCCGTGGCCACGGCCATGGATTCCTGTCTGCGCGAGAAGAACGCCGTGCAACCGGTGACCGAAGCCTCCTCCGGTTGCATCTTCAAGAACCCGGACCCGGAACTCTCCGGCGGCCGCGGCGCCGGCCAGCTGATTGACGAGTGCGGCGGCAAGGAGCTACGCCGGGGCGCCGCCCTGGTCAGCCCGCGTCACGCCAACTTCATCATCAACAGCGGCGGGGCCAGCGCCACGGATGTCCTCACCTTGATCGAAGACACCCGCGACCTGGTGGCCCAGCAAACCGGCCTGCGCCTGGAAACCGAGGTGCGCATTTGGCCCTGAGAGCTGGAAACGGGCTCGAGCGCCGCATTCTGGTTAGCGGCACGCGCTCCGCCGTGTAGGATGCCAGAGCCGGTCGTGCTCCAGGTCGGGGCGCGTGGCTGACCTGACTACCAGACAGACGATCCCATGAACGATGCCTCCAGCGCTCCCCAGGTGGGGGAGTCCTATCCCCTGGCGACCCTGCGCCATTCCGTGGCGCACCTGATGGCGTCCGCCGTCCAGAACCTGTATCCGGGGGTGAAGTTCGGCTTCGGGCCGGCCATCGAGCACGGGTTCTACTATGACTTCGATCTGCCCGAGCCCCTGGTGGAGAAGGACCTGAAGCGCATCGAGAAGGAGATGCGGCGCATCGCCAAGAAGACACCGGAGATGGAGTGCGCCGAATACGATCGGGAGACGGCGCGCACACGCCTGCTGGAACGCGGCCAGGACTACAAAGTCGAGGGCCTGGACGCGATTCCAGAGGGCGAGGCCATCACCTTCTGGTCCCACGGCAACTGGGAGGATCTGTGCGAGGGGCCGCACATTGATCGCCTGAATCGCGGTTACCACTTCAAGCTGCAGACCCTGGCCGGGGCCTACTGGTGCGGGGACGAGAGCCGGCCCATGTTGCAACGCGTCTACGGTACGGCCTTCTGGGAAAAGGAATCCCTCACGGAGCACCTGGCCTGGTTGGAGGAGGTGAAGAAACGGGACCACCGGCGCCTGGGGGCGGACCTGGATCTGTTCAGTACGCACGAGGTGGCCGGTGCCGGCTTTGTTTTCTGGCATCCGCGCCTGGGCGTGGTGCGCCGTGAGATCGAGGACTTCTGGTGGGGCCTGCACCGCGAGCGCGGCTACGAGCCGATCTACACGCCCCATGTGGGCCGTGAGGATCTCTTCGGCATCTCCGGCCACATCGAGAACTACGGCGAGATGATGTACGCGCCCATGGAGATCGACGGGATGCCCTATCGCGTCAAGCCCATGAACTGCCCCGGACATATCCTGATCTACCAGAGCCGTGGGCGCAGCTATCGGGAGTTGCCCCTGCGCTGGGCGGAGCTGGGTACGGTCTACCGCTACGAACGTTCGGGCACCCTGCATGGCATGCTGCGCGTGCGCGGCTTCACCCAGGACGACAGCCACATTTTCTGCACGCCAGACCAGCTGGCCGGGGAGATCGCCGGCGTGTTGGAGTTGGTCGTCACCATCCTGACCGCCTTCGGCTACGAGTACACCGCCTACCTGGCGACACGCCCTGCGGACCATTCGATCGGTTCTGACGAGATCTGGGAGAAGGCCATGGGGGCGCTCTCGGACGGAGCGCTCCAGGCGGGGATCGAGCTTGAGGTCGACGAGGGTGGTGGCACCTTCTACGGGCCGAAGATCGACTTCAAGGTCAAGGATGCCCTCGGGCGCGAATGGCAGAACTCCACTGTCCAGTGCGACTTCAACCTACCGGAACGCTTCGACCTCAACTACACGGGAAGCGACGGCAAGCCCAAGCGGCCGATCATGGTGCACCGGGCCATCCTGGGATCATTCGAGCGTTTCGTGGGCGGGTTGATCGAACACTTCGGCGGGCGCTTCCCGCTCTGGCTGGCGCCGGAGCAGGTGGCCCTGATTCCCATCCGCGAGGAGCAGGCGGAGACCTGTCAGGCCTACGCAGCAGAGCTGCGGGCCGCCGGTCTGCGCGTGCGCTGCATGGACGACCCGGGCCACATGAACAAGAAGATCAAGCAGGCCCAGCACGACCAGGTGCCCTTCATGGGCATCGTGGGCGAACGGGAGGCTGCCGACGGCACCCTGGCCCTGCGGCGCCGGGGCACCCGGGAGCAGGAGGTGATGGACCTTCAGACCTTCCTGGCGGGAGTGACGGCCCTGCGGGATGCCCGCTCCCTAGAGCTGGACCTATCGAAGAAACCCTGAGCGCCGATCCGGTTACAGGACACCATGAGCCAGCCGACGACCTACTTCAGAAGACACCCAGCCCCCGCCCCTGGTGCTGATCTGGCTCCGCTCTCCGAGCGCGAGCGCGCCGTGCATGTGCTCTCGCGCCTGTCATTCGGGCACCGCCCCGGTGAGGTGGAACGCCTGGTAGCCGGTGGCGTGGACAAGTGGCTTGAGGATCAACTGACGGCGCAGCGCGCCGGGCCCCAGCACCTGGTGGACAAGCTGGAGGAGCTGGAGACGCTGGAGCTCAGCCCCTTGGCGTGCGAGGACTATGTGTATCGGCCCACGCCCGCCAACGCCACCGGCCAGGAGCGCCGCACCCGAGACCGGGCCCGCCGCCTTCCCGTGCGGGAGCTGGTGGAGGCCGTGGGCTTGCGCGCCATCTACAGTGACCGCCAGGCGGACGAAGTGCTCTGCGAATTCTGGCGCAACCACTTCAATGTCAGTTTCACCAAGGGCTGGCCATCCAACATCTACATTCCGGACTACGAGCACACGGTCCTGCGCGGAAATCTGCACGGCACCTTCGCGGATATGCTCTCCGCCTCGGCCGCGCACCCGGCCATGCTGCACTACCTGGACAATCACCTCTCACGCCGGCCCCCCAGCGACCAGGAGCTGGCGGTGATCGAGCGCAACGTGCGCAAGGAGACGGGCTCGAAGGAACGCGGTCTGGAGGCGGCGGCCATCGCCTCCCAGCGCGGTCTGAACGAGAACTACGCTCGGGAGTTGATGGAGCTGCACACGCTGGGCGTTGACCGCACCTACCGGCAGAAAGATGTCATCTCCTGCGCGGCAGCGCTCACGGGCTGGGGCATCAACAGGGACCGTCAGAGCTTCGATTTCAAGCATGACCGGCACATCGAGGGCGACAAGAAATTCCTGGGGCACCCCCTGCGCAAGGACCGGGGGAACGGACCGAGCCAGGGGCTGCGCATCTTGGAGATCCTCGCCGGCCACAACCACACGGCGGAGTTCCTCGCCACGAAACTCGTGCGTTTCCTCGTCAATGACTCTCCGCCGCGCAGGGCCGTGTCAGAGGTCGTGAAGGCTTTCAAGAAGAAGGGGGCCGAGCTCCCCGATCTGGTCCGGGCTGTAATCGAACACGATGACTTTTGGAAGCGCGCCAACTACCGGGCCAAGTTCAAGACGCCCTTCGAGTTCGTGGTCAGCGCCCTGAGGGCCACGGAGGCCCAGGTAGATTCCCTGGACCGCATCGACGCGGTCTTGAAGGGCATGGGCCAGCCCATCTACCGGTGCGATGACCCCACGGGCTACTACGACACGGCGGAGTCCTGGCTCGATCCCGGCGTCATGTCCCTGCGCTGGAAGTTCGCCCTGGAGCTCAGCGCCGGTGAGCTGCGGGGGGTCAACGTGGGCCGCAACTTCTACTACGGCCTGGAGGACGAGCCCAACCCCCTGCGCTGGATCGATTTCCTGGTGGAGCGCATTCTGCCCGCGGGCGCCGCACCGCGCACCTACCTGATGCTCTTCGAAGCCATCCGTGACCACACCGACGGCGGGCGGCGAGCAGAGCTCTCCGTCCTCGGGCCGCAAATCGTCGGCCTGCTGCTCGGCTCACCTGAATTCCAACAACAATGAGTGCTACCAACGACAAACACGCAATGCGCCCCTCGCGGCGCGCGTTCCTGGGCGCATCGGCGGCCCTGGGCCTGTCAGGCTCCAGCCTGGCGCGGCCCGCTCTGGAGTCTCTTTCAAGGGAAACGGCTGTTCCTCAGGATGGCGGCGGTCCGCCCGCCTTGGTCGCTATCTACCTGCGTGGTGGTGCGGACATCTTGAACATGATCATTCCCTGTGAGGATCCGACCTACGCCCTGGCGCGTCCGGGAATCGGCATCGGCGAGGCGGATGGGCGCTTGGCCCTCGACGACGAATGGGCCCTGCACCCGGCCCTGGCACCGCTCCTGCCCCTCTACAAGGAGGGCCTTTTGGCGCCGCTCGTCAATGTGGGATCACCCCATACCACGCGCAGTCACTTCGACGCCCAGGACTTCATGGAGTTTGCCGCGCCGGGCAATCGGTCCGTGCGCTCCGGTTGGCTCAACCGCTACCTGGAGGTCACCTCACAGGTGCGGGCGCGGCGCAGCCGCGGTGCCAGCCAGGACGGCGAGTTCCGGGCCCTGGGCATGCAGGGGCTCTTGCCGCGCTCCCTGCGCGGAGACTACCCGGTGCTGGCGGTGCCGGAAGACGCGGGTAGTGCGGACAGCAACGCGGCCCTGGACCGTTTCGAAAAGTTCTACGGAGCCGGCCAGGGATCCGGCGGTATGGATGAGCGTCCCGTCGAGGGGGGTGAGGACGGCTCCGCCGTCGTGGCCTCCGGCAAGGTGACCATCGAAACCCTGCGCCGCCTGCAGGAGATCGTCGGCACGGGCGAACAGCGCGACTACGGATATCCAAAGAGCGGCTTTGGCAGTGGCCTGTCCCGCATCGGACAGGTGATCGCTTCCGGCGCGGGGCTCGAGGTGGCCGGCATCGATATCGGCGGCTGGGACCACCACGCCAACCAGGGCGGCACTGATGGTCGGCACGCCCAGATGCTGGGCGATCTGGCCCAGTCCCTGGCGGCCTTCGCGCGCCAGCAGGGTTCCAGAATGGAACGCACCATGGTGCTCGTCATGAGCGAGTTCGGGCGCACGGTGAACGAGAACGGCAGCAATGGCACCGACCATGGACACGGGGGAGGCATGCTCTTGCTCGGGGGCGGCGTGGAGGGCGGCCGCGTGCTGGGCGAATGGCGCGGTCTGCGCTCGGACCAGCTCCACCAGGGGCGCGATCTGCCCGTGACCACGGACTTCCGGGATGTCTTCGCGGAGGTGCTCAGAAACCTCTTCGACTTCAAGACGCCCAAGGAGTTCTTCCCGGACTACCGGCCGGGGCGCTTGAAGCTCTTCGGCTGAGGGACCCAGAAAAAAAGGGCGGGACCGGCCTAGCCGGTCCCGCCCAGTACTTGCCCATTCTCTACCGCTTGACTTACTCGAGGTCCATCACTCCGTCCCCTGAGGGGTTGGTGAGAGACCTGGTGTTGGCGCGGTAGTTGGCACCCGAGGTCAGGTAGGCGCGCCAGGGCAGGCGCGCGAAGTCGGAGACACGACCCAGGGAAACGATGGACGAGGTCCGCGTGTCATCATGGGTGGCGTCATCCAGGAGTACAGCGACCAGGGAATCCAGGGAGCGTGCGTCACCCAGGAAGCCGAGAGCGGAGGCCACAGAGGTCTGGGCTTGGATATTGCTGTCGTCTTCCAGGCGCTCGGTGAGGGTGGAGAGCATGGCGCCGTCGCCGAGCAGGCCCAGGGAAAGTCCCAGGCGATGCTGCAGGCCAGGACGATTTTCCAAATGCCCGAGCATTTCCTGCAGGGGTTCGATGGAACTGCGGTCGCCGATCAAGCCCAGGCCCAGGGAGACATAGCCGAGGGTGGCATCGTCGTCGATCTCGGCCAGCTTCTTCTGTAGTTCTTTCACGGCCTCCTGGTCACCGCGCAGGCCGGCGGCCAGGGCGTAGGCGCCCAGGGTCTCCGGTTTCTTGGCGCGCTTGATCATGGAGCGCAGGGCCGTGGCCACGCCGGCGTCGGGCTTCACACCCAACTCCATCAGGTCGTGGCCGAAGACGCCCAGGGCGACACCCGCCCAGGGCTTCATGTGTTTCTTGCCACGGGCCAACTGGTGGGTCAACTCCTTGCGCACGCCCGCCGTACCGGCCCAGGCGCCGTCGCCGGTGCCCGGTCGGGCGCCGACCTTGGCCAGGGAGATCAGGGCGAAGCGCCGGGACATCTCGTCGCTGTCCCTGAGCTGGTTGCGCAGGCTGGAGCGAATCCAGACATCCACGGGATCGTCGTCCGCGTCACCCAAGAGGCCCAGGCCCAAGACGCAGGCCTGGTGGACCTCTTCGGTCTCACGGGCGCTCCTGGCCAGGGAGTCGATCATGGTCTCGGCGACCCCGATCTTGAGTTCCTTGGGCGTGTTGTCCGGGGCGTCCTGCAGGAGGCGCGCCATGGCCGTGGCCGTGTGGGCGCGGGCCAGGGCCGGAGTTTCCTTCTTGTCGTTGAACAAGCGCATCAGCCAGGTCACCTGGGCCTGGCGCGAGGTGCCGGGCTCGTCCACTTCGCAGGTTCCGCAGTAGCAGGCATCAGCACCGTCGACCACGGGGAGCGGCGTCAGGCCCATGGCCGTCACTGCCGCCACCTTGAGGTCCGGAGTGGACTGTTCCTCAAGCTCGAGGATGGTCACCAGATCTTCGACGATGCTCTTGCGCAGTTCCCTGTCGCTGGTCTGGCGTCCAATGAAGGCCAGGCCATATGCGGCGGAGGCGCGCAGGTCGGCGGAGATGGCTTCGCCTTCTTCGAGTTCCAGGCTTTGGCGAGCCTCGGGTGTGTCCAGGAGTACCGAACGCAGCAGCGGCGCTGCCGGCTCGTAGGCCAGGACACCCATGGAGAGGGCCGCCGTGCGGTGGATGTTTTCGTTTCCTTCCTTGAGGAAGAAGTTGAGGATGAAGTCGAAGCGCGCCTGTTCCTGGGGCGAGAGGCTGACACCGATCTTGGCCAGGGCCAGCATGCCCCCGTGGCAGAACTCATTTGTGCCGCCGGCCTCGATGGCCTTCAAGAGGGCGGGCACGACCTTGCTGCGCACATCCTCCTTGGAGGCGCGGCGCCGGTCCTCGGTGTTCTCCTTCTGGCCCTTGCCGAGGAAGAAGTCATCGCTGCCCGTGGTGCCGCCGTCCACCAGGCGATCGCGCAGGTGCAGGTATTGATCGCGGTTGTACATCCACCAGACCTGCCAGTCGGAGGTCTTGACCACTTCGCCAGTCTTGCCCAGGGTCAAGGGCGAGTTGGGGTTGGTGAAGGGGCTGCCCGTCGTGGGCGCGCCGCGCGGGCCGGCGCCGGGCGTCGAGGGCCCCGAGGGACCAGCGCTTCCGGGACCGCGACCTAGACCACCACCGGTAGGGCCACGACCGGCTCCGGGACCTGGATTTGACGGGGCACCCCCGCCGAAGCGCGGGCCTCAGCAGCCCTGGGCGGTGGCCGTGGGTGTGGTGGCGGCAATCAATGCCAGGAAGGAGGCGCCGGTGAGGGCGAAGGCTCGGAGTCCGGTTAGATTCATTGGGGTGTGTTGTTAGGCCGCCGAAATTAATAGGGGGGGAGTTCCCGCGCGCGGTGGCTGACCTACCCATGAGAAGGCAGATTTATACTGGTCGCAAGGGGATTATTATGGAGTCTCGGGGCATTCGGTAAAAACCCGGAAAAACGGCCCGGACGCCCCTTTCCCAGGACCATTTGCGGACCCGCATGTCTCCGTGAAGGGCCGCCGCTGCCCCCAGGGGTTATACTCCCCTGGAATGCTGGCCCCGTCGTGTCCCGGGGCTGTCCGCAGATGCTCACCGCCGTCCTCCTATTTTCCCTCGCAGTCGGCCCAGCTGGGCTGCCGGTCCAGGGTGATGCTGGGCCCGCCGGCGACTCCTCCAAGCCGCTCCCGGTGGCTGCCAGCGCGCCGGCCCCCCCGGCGCAGAGGCCGCCGAATGTGCTCTTCATCATCATCGACGATCTGCGCCCCCTGCTAGGGTGCTACGGAACGCCGGCCGTCACCCCGCGCATGGATGCCCTGGCCGCGGAAGGCACCCTCTTTCGGCGTGCCTATTGCCAGGAATCCCTCTGTCACCCTTCCCGCACCAGCGTCCTTACCGGATGCCGCCCGCCCACCACGCGCGTCTTCAACCTGAAGATGGACTTTCGCCAGGCCCTGCCGGACATAGCTACCTTGCCCCAGGCCTTCAAGAGTGCGGGCTACCTGACGCGCGCCCTCGGCAAGGTGCACCACGGCCCCGGGCGCCTGGATGACGCGCCCTCCTGGTCGGAGCCCTGCTGGCGGCCGGAGAAGCACTTCTACCACACGGATGAGGGCCACGCCATCGAGACCGAGCTCGACAAGGAGGCCGAGGCCCTGGGCGTCTTCCGCTTTCGCCCGGGGCCGGCCTTCGAAGCACCGGAGGTGGACGACAGCGTGACCATGGACGGGCAGATCGCGGCCAAGGCCGTGGAGATCATGGAGGGCGCCGGAGACCAGCCCTTCTTTCTGGCCGTGGGCTTTCGCAAGCCGCACCTGCCCTTTGTGGCACCCAAACGCTATTGGGATCTCTACGACATGGAGGAGATCCCGCCGCCCGGGCACGGGGCCATGCCGACCGGCGCCGCCTCCTGGGCCCGCACCAACTGGAGCGAGTTGCGTTCCTACATGGACATTCCGGACGAAGGGCCACTGGGGGAAGAGCTGGCCGTGAATCTGCACCACGGCTACCTGGCCTGCGTCAGCTACATGGATGCCCTGGTGGGGCAGCTGCTCGACGCCCTGGAACGCCTCGAGTTGCGCGACGACACCATCGTCTGCCTGTGGGGCGATCACGGTTTCCACCTGGGCGACCTCTCCCTGTGGTGCAAACTGACAAACTACGAGGCGGCCGTGCGCGTGCCCCTGATCATTTCGGCGCCGGGGGAGTATCCACGGGGCGGGCAGAGCCCGCGACTGGTGGAGCTAGTGGATCTGTACCCGACCCTCTGCGAGCTGGCTGGGCTGCCGCTGCCCGAGTTTTGTGAAGGGACGAGCATGGTCCCGCTGCTCGCTGATCCCATGCGCCCCTGGAAGCCCGCGGCCTTCAGCCAGATCCCCGTCAACGATCCCGAGCGCGGGCGCGGCCTCGGGCGTACCCTGTGCGATGATCGCTATCGCCTGATTGAGTGGCGCTTCGACAACACCAAGGGCCCGGTGGCCTTCGAGCTCTACGATTCCCACACCGATCCCCTGGGCACGCGCAATGTGGCCGGGGATCCGGGCTACGCCAGCGCGCTGCAGGCCATGCGCGACCTGCTCGGCCGTGGCTGGCGCGGAGCACGCCAGCAGTTGTGAAGTGTCGGCCGTTTGCGTACATAATCCAGCTGATCATGGCTCATTTTGAAACACGCAGGGCTGCGCGCCGCCCCGGAACAAGGCGCCTGGTGGCCGTCGTCTGCGCTCTGATGTGTGGGTCTGCCTGTGCTGGCGAGGACGCCGGTGACGGGCAAGTGCAGCAGCCGGGTCAGCGCCCCAATGTGCTATTCATCATCGTCGATGACCTGCGCCCGGCCCTGGGTTGCTACGGGGACCAGGCCCTGACGCCCCACATGGATGCCCTGGCCGAGCGCGGCACGCTCTTCAGCCGCGCCTTCTGCCAACAATCCCTGTGCAATCCCTCGCGCACCAGCGTGCTGACCGGCTACCGGCCCCTGAAGACCGGCGTCTCTCTCCAGAAGACCGAGCGCAACGCCCAGCGCCAGCGCTTCCGTCCGGCCCTGCGCGAGATTGTCACCTTGCCCCAGGCCTTCAAGAACGCCGGCTACAAGGCCCTGGCCCTGGGCAAGGTGCACCACGGCTATGGCAACTTGGATGATGCCCCCTCCTGGTCAGAGAAGTGCTGGCGGCCACCCTTTGAGTTCTACCATTCCGGCGGGTGGACCGACCGCGCCTCCCAAAAGGCCCCGGCCTACGAGGCACCGGAGGTGGACGATGCGGTCACCATGGACGGGCAGATCGCCGGGCGCGCCATGGAGCTCTTGGAGGAGCTCAAGGACGAGCCTTTCTTTCTGGCCGTGGGTTTCCACAAGCCACACCTGCCCTTTGTGGCCCCCAAGCGCTATTGGGACCTCTATGGCGAGGATGCCTTTCCCGCGGCCCCGGCGCCGGAAGCGCCCCGGGGCGCCCCGGACTGCGCCCTCTTTGATCGCCGCGAGCTGCGCGGCTTCGCCGGCGTGCCGGACACCGGCCCCCTGCCCGCTGAAATGACGCTCGCCCTGCGGCGGGGCTACTACGCCTGCGTCAGCTATGTGGATTCCCTGGTGGGGGAAGTGCTCGCGTGCCTCGATCGGCTGGAGCTCAGCGACAACACCATCGTCTGCCTGTGGGGAGACCACGGCTATCACCTGGAAGACAACTCCCTGTGGGCCAAGCAGACCAACTACGAAATCGCCCTGCGCGCGCCGCTGATCATCGCGCCGGCCGGATCCGCCGATGGGTTCAGGCGCGGTGCCGGCAGCGCGGCCCTGGTGGAGTTGGTGGATATCTTCCCGACCATCTGCGAGTTGGCCAACCTGCCCTTGCCTGCGGCGCCGGAGGACGTGGGCGAGCTTGAAGGGCTCAGCCTCGTGCCCCTGATGCGCGAGCCGGAGCTCCCCTGGAAGCAGGCGGTCTTCAGCCGTGTGGGCGTGGACAATCCGGATCCGAAGGCGGGGCCCCTGCAAGGGGTGGGCGTGACCATCCGCGATGAGCGCTATCGACTCGTGGAGTGGCGCCTGCCCTGGCGTGAGGAGCCGGGACACCAGTACGAACTCTACGACTTGGACTTGGATCCCCACTCCACGGTGAACCTGGCCAGCAGCCAGGACTACCAGACAGCTCTGCAGCACATGCGCCAACTCCAGCGCACGGGCTGGCGCGGGATCAGGCGCAGGCTGCTGGCGGACCTGAAATAGGGATGCGCGTCAGAGGCGCGCCGCACCCTGTCCGTCGAACCAGGCCGCTGGAACTCCCAGGCGCTTCATCTCCGCGCGCATGGCCGTGCGGGCCCTCGCCAGGATGTCGGCAGCCCCCTCGCTGAGCGCGCCCCGCGCCAGGTTGACCCGTTCGCCGGGATCGTGCAGGAGGTCGAAGAGGGCCTCGCTGGGGGTGTCCTCCAGAAAGCGCACGTATTTCCAGCGCTCGCTGTGCAGGGCCAGCTCCCGGGGGGCGCCGTTGTCCTGGAACCAGGGGGCGATGTAGAGGAACCACTCGCGCCAGTTGCGCGGCCCTTTATCGTCTTGCGCCTGCCAGAGGGGAGCCAGGTCGACGCCCTGCACGTCTTCAGGAATGTCCAGGCCCGCCAGGCTGAGCAGCGTCGGAGCGATGTCCACGTTGAGAGCCGCGCGGGAGCTGAGGCTGCCGGCCGGGATCACGGCTGGGTAGCGCAGGATCAGGGGCACGCGCATGGATGGTTCGTAGGAGTGGCCCTTTTGGATGAAGCCGTGCTCGCCGAGCAGGTAGCCGTTGTCGCTGGTGAAGAGCACCAGGGTCTCGTCGAGCACGCCACGGCTCTCGAGCAGCTCCAGCACGCGTCCCACGGACTCGTCCACGCCCATGATCAACTCGTGATAGCGCCGCACCACCGCCGCGTAATACTCCGGATGGGGGTGGGCGCCGCGGTTGCGCCGGGAGAGGCGCGATGCGCGCCAGGCCGTGGGCAGCTCGTCCGGATCGTCGTTGAAGCTGGCCGGCAGGGGAATGTCCACGTCATCGAGCAGGCCCCGGTGACGCAGGGGCGGGTCCCAGGGCGTGTGACAATTCTTGTACGACAGGAAAAGGAAGAACGGGTCCCTGGCTCCGGCGTGCCCCTCCAGCCAACCCAGGGCCCGGTCTGTCAGCACATCCGCGTTGTGCCCGGTGGACTGGACCCGCGCCCCGTCGATGTTGAGCAGGGGATCGAAGTACTCGCCCTGGCCCTCGAAGCTGACCCAATGGTCGAAGCCGCGCTGGGGGCTGGCCTCGGGGTTGGGCAGGTGCCACTTGCCGATGAAGGCCGTCTCATAACCATCCTCGTCCAGCTGATCGACGAAGGTCCGATGGCGATCCTGAAAGTCGCGCTTTGGCTGGTTGTCCGTGACCCCGGTGGCATGGGCGTACTTGCCGGTCAGCACGCTGACGCGCCCGGGGCAGCAGAGGGAAGTGGTCACGAAGGAGTTGGTGCAGACCAGGCCCTCGGCCGCCAGGCGGTCCAGGTGCGGAGTCTTGATCCAGGGGTTGCCAGTGGCCGACAGGGCATCCGCGCGCAGGTCATCCACGTAGATGACCAGCATGTTGGGGCGCGTCTCGCGGCTTCCCTGCAAGCCCCTGGACTGCCCTCCGGCGCAGGCCGCGGCCAGGCCCAGGAGGAGCACCGGCGCCAGCTGCCGGTGGAGCCCCGGTGAGCTGGGGAGCTTGTGTCTGTTCAGTCCGCGCACGACCGAATCCTAGCCTTTGGCCGGGGCCGCCTGTAGTGAGCGCGGGCTGATCCTTTTTTCGCCTACCCCGGCACCCTACAAAGGACCCATGACTTCAGCCCCGATTCTGTTGTTCCTGGCCAGCATATGTCCGTTCCCTTGGATGCCAGGGGGCGGGGAGCGGGTTGTGACTGTCCCGGTTGTGACCGTCCCGGAGCGCACCGTGGTCATCGACGAGCTGCCGTTTACGATTGATGAGCCCGGTCGCTATCTGCTGGCGGGGGATCTCTCCGGGGTCGCCGGGCAGGACGGTCTGCGCGTGGCCGCGGACGAGGTGCTGCTGGACCTCGGCGGCTTCGCGCTGAGCGGCGTGCTGGGCTCCGCCGCCGGCATCCGCGCGGTGGGTCAACGGCGCAACATCACCATACTGCGCGGAACGGTCCAGCGTTGGGGAGACGACGGCCTGGACCTGGCGACGGCGAGCACTTCGCATGTCAGCGGACTCACCGTCCTCAACAACGGGGGCCACGGCATTCACCTGGGAGACAACTGCTCCGCCGCGGATTGTCAGGTGCAGCTCAACCACGGGGGCCGGGGCCTGCTGGCCGGGCGCGAGGCGCGCATCAGCGCCGTGCGCGCCAACGGAAACGAGTTCGGGGGCATCGAGGTGGGCTTTGGCGGCACCGTTGTCCAGTGCCTGTCCGTGGGCAATCTCTCCACGCACGGGATCAAGGCCGGCGGCAAGAGCCTGGTGCGCAACAGCACCGCCCGGGGCAACCACGGAGCCGGCATCGAGGCCGGCGGCGGGAGCCTGCTCATAGAGTGTGGCGTCTTCGAGAACATCGACCATGGCCTGCGGGTGGGGGGCGACTCCATGGTGGCGGGTTGCGAGTCGACCGGCAGCGTGGACGGCCACGGCCTGCTGGTGGCCCAGGCTAGCTTCGTCAGCAACAGCCAGTTCAAGGACAACCGCCACCTGGGCCTGCGCGCGGGACCCGGTGTGGTGGTCTCCGCCTGTGAAGTCACCGGCAATCGTCGGGGGGGGATTGTCGTGGCCGGCGCTGCGCGCCTGTTCAACAACCGCCTCGACGCGGACCTGTTGCTGGAGGGCGGAGGCATTGTCGATGGCAACACGCTGGCCGCCGGGGCTCGCATCATGGCACGCAGGGTGCCGGCCATCATCGTGCGCAACGGGGCCGGTGCCCTGGAGGCGGGCCCCGCCTGTCTGGTGGGGCCTCTATTGACTCCCTCCGAGAGCGCTGGGCAGGAAGCCGAGCAGAGCCCCTGGGCCAACCGTATCCCGCTGGAATGAAGGGGCCTGTCCATGATCCCCGGGCGGCGGACCAGGACGGCTCCGCGGCAGCTCGTATCGAGTGCCTGGTGGGGGACCTGACATGCTTCGCCGTCGATGCGCTTGTCAACGCCGCCAACACTTCCCTGCGGGGGGGGGCGGCGTGGACGGCGCCCTGCACCGGGCGGCGGGGCCCGGGCTGCTGGCCGAATGTATTGAGCGCTATCCAGCGGGGTGCCCCACGGGGCAGGCGCGCCTGACCGGGGGCCACGACCTACGCGCCACCCATGTGATCCACAGCCCGGGCCCCATCTACTCCGGTGGCGCGGCCGGGGAGGCACAGCTCCTGGCGGCCTGTCACCGCAATGCCCTCGCCTTGGCGGCCTCCGTCGGCTGTCGTACGGTGGCCTTCCCCGCCATCTCCTGCGGCGTCTACGGCTATCCGGTGGAGCAGGCCGCTATGGTGGCCATGGGAGCGGTGGCAGCAGCCCTGGAACAGCATGCGGTCCTGGAGAAGGCTACCTTTGTGCTCTTTTCCGAGGAGCACCGGGCGATTTTCGAGGCCGCCCGCCGGGGACTCCCCTAGCCCGCCGCTGCTCGCTGCGGGGCGGGCACGGGGGCATTGTCAGGACCACTCCGGACACGGGCCGCTTGACGGTTTTGGGCAGCCTGGGGCACACTGAGGGTGTGTGCTCAGCGAGCACCATCCCTGCCATGGCCGGAGCACGCCCCTCAATCCTGCATGTGGACATGGACGCCTTCTATGCGTCCGTGGAGGTGCGCGACAATCCATCCTTGGCCGGCCTGCCGGTCTGCGTTGGCGGCCCGGCCTCCGGTCGCGGGGTGATCGCCGCCGCCAGCTACGAGGCCCGCGCCTTTGGTGTGCACTCGGCCATGCCCACGGCTCGTGCCCGGCGCCTGTGTCCGAACATGGTGCTGCTGCCGCCGGACTTCGATCGCTACACGGCGGCCAGTCGGCGCATCATGGAGATCTTCCGTTCCTTCACGCCCCAGGTGGAGCCTCTCTCCTTGGACGAGGCCTTTCTGGATGTACGCGGCTGCGAACGGCTCCACGGCAGCGCCGTGGATATCGGGCACGCCATTCGCGCGCGCATCCTGAAGGAGACGGCACTGGTCGCCTCCGTTGGCATCGCGCCTTCCAAGTTCCTGGCCAAGCTGGCCTCGGACCTGGATAAGCCTGACGGCTTTCGCGTCATCGAGGAACACGAGATCCGCAAGATCCTCGATCCGCTGCCGGTGGAAAAGATCTTCGGCGTCGGCGAGCGCACGGCCAAGCGCCTGCACCAGTTGGGCGTGGAGACCGTCGGGGACCTGGCGCAGCTGGAGCGCGGCGAGGTCGTGCGGCGTTTCGGCGCCTCCGGTGTCTGGATCCACGATCTGGCCCACGGCATCGATCCCAGGCGCGTCAACCCCCACCGGGAGGAAAAGTCCCACGGCATGGAGCGCACGTTCGCCGAGGACATCTCCGATCCCGAGGAGTTGCGCACGCTCTTGCTCTCCTTCTGCGAGGAGGTCGGCTTCGGCCTGCGCGGGCGCGGATTGCGCGGGCGCACTGTGACCCTCAAGGTGCGCTACAGTGACTTCAAGACGCTGACGCGCACGCGCACCCTGGAGCTGCCCACCAATCTCGGACCGCGCCTCTTCGCCGTGGCGGGCGAGCTCTTCGAGCGCGTACCCTCCGGCCCCCTGCGCCTGTTGGGTGTTCAGGTGTCCCAACTGGAAGATGTGCGCCAGCCGCTCCAGGGGGACCTGTTCGAATCGCAGCTGGCCCCGACTCGCTCCCGGGACGAGTGGATCCAGACCTCCGAGCGGCTGGAGCAGGCCACGCGCAGCATGGACAAGCTGCGCCGCAAGTACGGTCGCCTGGCGGTTCAGCCCGCCTCCCTGCTCGGCCGGCCGCCGCTCAGTGGGCGCTCGGCTCTGCGGGAAGCCCTGGAGCCCGATAAGCCGCGAACAGCGGCTGACTCCGCCTCGGAAGAATCCGGCTAGCGGGATTCAGGCACTCGGCACCGGAGCCTCGTTCTGATCGATCAGGTAGCTCTGGTAGCTCATGCCGATGTCCTCGAAGGTGTGCTCCCGGGGCACGACGATGGCGTCCTTGATGCAGACCTGCTCGCATAGCTTGCAGGAGGTGCAGGCCTTGGGGGTGACCGTGGCGATGCGGTTGAAACCATCTTCGTCGAGGCGCATGGCGATGGCGTCGAAGGGGCAGATGTTCTCGCAGAACTCACAGCCGGAGCATAGCTCCTCGTGCACCAGGGCCTTGGGTACCTGCTTGGGCTTGATCTTCTGGACCACTTCAGCGGCTTCGGATTCGATGGCGTCAAAGGGACAGTAGACACCGCACACAGAGCAGTTGATGCACAGGGCCGGGTCGATGAAATACTGCTCGCCGGAGGTGATGGCGTTGGTGGGGCAGACGCGCTCGCAGATCGAGCAGGAGGTGCAGCGATCGGTGATGAAGTGGGCCTCCCAGTTCCAGCTATCCCGAGTTGCCGTGTCGGTGAAGGCAATTGCCTCCACGCCACCGTGGCCGTCCGCCCGGTGTGTGCAGCCGACCACATCCGCGGGCATGTCCCAGGTGGTCGTGAAGCGACCTGGGAAGGAACTCGACCCGTGGGTCAGGACACGCACCTTGGGATCGGTGACCCAGGCGGTCACAGAGAGACCACCGTCTCGGAGGTAGACATGGGTGGCATAGGCGGGCATCTCCGCGTCCAGGCCGAAGCGGAAGCGGTCGCGCACCGCCGGCACCTTGCGCGGTAGCTGGAGCTGCACACGCAGGAAACCGTCCTCCTCACTCACCTCGTAGTCGCGGCCGTAGCGGCGATCGCGTTCGGCGAGGTCCTCGGGCAGATCGCGGACGGCGGCCCAGGCGGCCTCCCAGCCGGCCACTTCTTCAAGGGCCAACTGCTCCTCGGCCTCGGGCAGCTCGCCGCTGAACAGGATGGCGTCCGTGGGGCAGGTGTCCACCACCGCGCGCGCGTTGTACTTGTCCGCTGCCTGATCCTGCTTCTCGTGGGCCTTCTCGTCGTCTCCCATGTAGAAGACTTCCGGAAACTCCTGGCAGCAGGCGTCACAGGCGATACACAGGTCGAGTTCGACCCGGAAGGTGCCCTCAGGGGCTCCAGAGGCCGATTCGGCGGTGGCTGTGGTGCTTTCACTCATGGCTCGGTGACTGGCCGGGAGGGGGTGTGGCCGGGCGGAGGGATGCAATCGGAAGACAGGGGCGGCCGATGATCTCCGGGTGGAGCGTCCCTTGTATCACAACGGGGAAACAGGTGGCAATGCAACGGGAGAAGAGGCCTGATGCTCCTACCCCCGCTGCTAGTGGGCCGCCAGCCAGTTGGGGCCGTGGCCGCAGTCCACCCTGAGGGGAACCTTGAGCTCCACGCAGCCCTCCATGGCTCGGCAGACGAGTTCCTGGGTTTCTTCAAGCTGGGAAAGGGGGAGCTCGAAGACCAACTCGTCGTGGACCTGGAGCAGCAACCGGGCGGCGAGGTCCGAGGCGGTCAACTGCTCCTCCACGGCGAGCATGGCGCGCTTGATGATGTCCGCGGCCGAGCCCTGGATGGGTGTGTTGACCGCGGCATTCTCGGCAAAGGCGGCCCGACGTTGGTTCTGGCCGACGAGTTCTGGGAAATACCGCCGGCGGCCGAAGAGGGTCTCCACATAGCCCCGCTCCCGGGCTCCGGCCAGGGTCTTGTCGATCCAGCTGCGCACGGCCGGGAAGGACTTGAAGTAGCGTTCGATGAACTGGCGCGCCTCGGGCACGGAGAGCCCCGTCTCCCGGGCCAGGCGCGCCGGCCCCATGCCGTAGAGCAGGCCGAAGTTGATGGCCTTGGCGCGACCGCGCAGTTCGCGGGTCACCAGGGCCGGCATGATGTCGAAGATGACCGCCGCCGTGGCGGTGTGGATGTCCTCGTCACGCTCAAAGGCCGAGAGCAGGCCCGGATCCTCGGCGAAGTGGGCCATGACCCGCAGTTCGACCTGGCTGTAGTCGGCACACAGCAGCGTCCATTCTCCTAGCTCGTCAGCAGCGCGCGGCACGAAGGCCTCGCGCAGGCGCCGCCCGCGTTCCGTGCGGATCGGGATGTTCTGCAGGTTCGGATCGCTGGAGGCCAGGCGCCCGGTGGCCGCCGCCACCTGGCTGAAGGAGCAGTGCACGCGCCCGGTGGCGGGATTCACGAACTGGGGCAGGGCATCCGTGTAGGTGCTCTTCAGCTTGGCCACCTCCCGGTAATCCAGCAGGTGCTTGACGATGGGGACCTCTCCGTACCTATCCGTCAGCGTGCCGTGGTCCGTGGCCCAGCCGGTCTTGGTGCGCTTGGGACGCTTGACGCCGGCGTCCTCCTGGATGCGCAGCTTCTCGAAGAGGATCTGCCCCAGGACCTTGGTGCTGTTCACATTGAAGCGCTCGCCGGCCAGGTCCTGGACGGCCTCCGCGGCGGCATCCATGTCAGCGGCCAGCTCCTTGGACAGGCCGGCCAGGAGGTCCGTGTCCAGGCGGATGCCGCGCTCTTCCATCTTGGCCAGGACCGGCACCAGGGGCATCTCCAGGTCTTCGAAGAGCGGCCGCGCAGCGTTCTCGTCCAGCTCCTCATCCAGCACAGCGCGCAGGCGGAAGGTGACCTCCGCGTCCTCGCAGGCGTACTCGGCCACGCGCTCAACGGGCACGTCGGCCATGGTGATCTGGTTCTTGCCCGTGCCGATGATCTCGGAGGTGGGGATCTTCATCAGATCGAAAAAAGTCAGGGCCAGTTCATCCAGGTTGTGTCTCCGGCGGCCTCCGGCGGCGCAGAAGCTGGCCACCATCGTGTCGAAATCCGGCGGCGGCAGGCTGAGGCCCGCGGCGCTGAAGACCAGGGCGTCGTACTTCCAGTTCTGGGCCCAGCGGAAGAGGCCCGCTTCAGTCAGAATGGGCGTCAGGGCCTCGATCAGGGCCGCCGGCCCGCCGGGCAGCACCGGCGGATCCAGGTTGAAGGGCAGGTAGAAGGCGCGCCCCGGGGCGGCGCTGAAGGAAGCCCCCACCAGCGTTGCCTCCAGGGGGAAGAGGCTGGTTGTCTCCGTGTCGAAGGCGAAGGCTCCGGCGGCGCGCAGCTCCGCCAGCATGGCCTCCAGGCCAGCGGCATCGGTGACGGTCACGAAATCCCGCTGTGCCCTGACCTGTGCAGTTCCGGCGGCGGCGGCCTTCTTCGCCAGGCCGCGAAAATCCAGGTCGCGGAAGAGCTGCACCAGGCGTGCGTCGTCCGGCTCGGCGGCAGCCACGGAATCGAAACCCGGTTCAAGGGGCACATCGCAACGGATGGTTACCAGGTCGAGGGACATCAGGAGTTGCTCCCGGTCGCGTTCGATGTACTCGCGGGCCTTGCCCTTGACGCTCTCCAGATTCTCCAGCACGCCGGCCACGGTGCCGAACTCACCGATCAGTTTTTTCGCGCCCTTCTCCCCGATGCCCTTGACGCCGGGCACGTTGTCCGATGAATCGCCCATGATGGCCAGCACATCGATCACATGTTTCGGCGTGGTGCCGAACTTCTCCTCCACGGCCGCCGCGTCCTCGATGACCAGATCCTGGTCGCGCTTGAAAACATTGTAGAGGCGCACATGGTCGCCGACGAGCTGCATCAGATCCTTGTCGCCGGTGACGATGGAGACATCCCAACCGGCGGCCTCGCCCTGGACGGTGAGCGTCCCGAGTACATCATCCGCTTCAAAGCCGGGTACCTCAAAGAGGCTGATGCCGTGGGCGCGCACGACTTCGCGGATATCGTCGAGCTGGGCGATCATCTCCTCCGGTGCCTTCTCGCGCGTGGCCTTGTACTCGGCGTAGGTCGCATGGCGGAAGGTGGGCCCCTTGGGGTCCATGGCCACGGCGATGGCATCAGGTTTTTCCTGCTCCAGGATACGCCGCAGGGTCATGGTGAAGCCGTAGACCGCGCCCGTCGGCCGTCCGCTGGCCGTCGTCAATCCCGAGCGCGCCAGGGCGAAGTGTGAGCGGTAGGCCAGGGCCGTCCCGTCCAGCAGGAACAGGCGCGCCCGCGGCGCGGCCCCGGGGGATTTGCCGGAAGCAGACATGGCCCGTGACGGTAGCGGTGGGGGGAAGGCAGATCCAGCGGCGCCTCCAGCCGCCCGTCGCGGGTGTCGGGCGGGACGGCGTGGCCCTGCTCCCCGGCGCGTGCCAAGAAGAGCCCGCAGCGGCCCGCGCCGGGCCGCACCGTTCCGCACTGGCCCGCGTCGTCCCGCACTGGCCCGCGCCTCTCGGTGCCGTTCCGCACCAATGCGCACCAATCCGCGCCGTCAGCAACGATCCGCGCCGGTCCGCACTGGCCCGCGCCTGTGCGTGCCGGTCATGACAAAGACGCCTGGCTCCTCTTACTCCGCTGCCTCCGGCCCGCTACCCTGCGGTCATGTCGGACAAGCTCGCGAGTCAACCGAGGCCACCCGAGCGTGGGGGACCGCCGTCCGAGGACCGGGCGACTGCTTCCGAGCGCAAGGCGATGCCGTCGCCGGGACGCTCACTCCTGGGCGGATTCCTGATGGGCCTCGCCAACCTGGTGCCCGGCGTCAGCGGGGGCACCATGATCCTGGCGGTGGGGCTCTACGACGAGTTCATCGGCTCCCTGGCGGACCTGGTGCGCCTGCGCTTCAGCCGCCGCGCCCTCGGCTTCCTGGGGCTCATGGGCCTGGGCGCCGTGGCCGCCCTCGTCAGCCTGGCTGGACCGGCGGTCTACCTCGTGACCGAGGCGCGCTGGGTGGCCTACAGCCTCTTCATCGGCATGACCCTTGGCGGTGTCCCGCTCATCTGGCGTCTGTGCCAGCCCCTGCGCCCGCCGGTCTTCCTGGCCGCCGCCGTGATGCTGCTCCTGATGGCCCGCCTGGCTTTCGGCTCCGGCATGACCCAACTCCAGGCCAGCACACCGGTCCTGATCTTCGCCGGAGCCCTGGCCGCCTCCTCCATGATTCTGCCGGGCGTCAGCGGCTCCTACCTGCTCCTGATCCTCGGCCTCTACGACCTCGTGGTCGGCTCCCTCTCCAGCAGCGCCCTGCGCGAGGACCCGGCCGGAAGCATGACCGTCCTGGCGCCCGTGGCCCTCGGGGCGGCCCTGGGCATCGGCCTGCTTTCAACCGCACTCAGATCCCTCCTGGCGCGCTGGTCCGCAGCCAGCCATGGGGCGCTTTTGGGTTTGCTCCTGGGGGCCGTTCTCGGCCTCTATCCATTCCAAGAGGCTGTCTATCCGGAGCTCGTACCCCGCGGCACGCGCTCGGCCATCTTATTGGTAGCCGCTGGCAGCACGCCTGAAGAAGCCCGCGAACGCTATCCATCGGTGCCGGCTGAAACGGATCTAGCCGCCCTGATCGAAGACCTCGAGGACGCCGGCGTCAGCCCCACACGCAGCTCCCTGAAGACCCGCGGGAGCCGGTCCGCTACTTTCAAACCGAGCGCCACCCAGGTAGCCGAAGCCTTGGCCCTGGTGCTGGCCGGGTTCCTGCTCACCCGTCGCTTGGGACGCGGCGAGCGGGCGGACCAGGGCGGATAGATCGCCGCGGGCGGGCCGCTGGCGATGGTTCGGGAGCAGGTCTGTAAGACGCATGCCTCGCTGGGCTGGAGCCACGAGCTGATCGCGGCCACCTTCGGGCGCGGCGTGTGGAAGCGCACGATCCTCTCCAAACCGATCGTGTTCGTGGACAAGACAAACTCGGGGGCCGAGGACGGTTCCTTCGAGCATCCCTACCAGGACCTGACCTCCGCCGTGGGCGCAGCCCCCGCCGATGCGATCATCGCCCTGCGGACCAACACCTACAACGAGGCCCAGACGATTCCGGTCGGCATGACGCTCGTCACCTGGGGGGGGATCACCGTCATCCGCTGAGCGGGTTTACGGACCGTGGGGCCCGAGCCGGGGTACGCTTTCATGGGCCCACCCGGTATCGCGGCACCGGAGCGCCCCTCCAACCCGGGAAGCCAGGGCTCCGTTATTTACATTTTCTGGGGCCCGGGCTGCCGCTTCGCGCCTTGAGTGTGTGCGGATGCTCCCACCAGATGCTCACGATCCCCTTCTCTGCTGGATTGCAGAGGGGGGGGGTAGCGAAATAACCGGATCCCCAATAGCCTAAATTTTTGGCCACCTCGGGCTGGGGACTTCCCCATCCCTCCCCCCACCCGGCCTGCCCTGGACCCTCTCCCCCTACGAAATCACTCCCCTCAGGATCAACATGTCCCACAAGCACCTCCCCGTTCTTGTTCTGGCCTCCGCTTCCGCCCTGGCCCTCGCGGCCCTGCCGACGAAAGATACTCCCACCACCCCCGAGCCCGCGGTGGGGGGCGCCCTCGCCTGGGCGGACTACGACGGGGACGGTGTGCGCGATGTCTATGTGGCCAACCCGGCTGGCGAGGATCGCCTCTTCCGGGGTCTCGCCAATGGCCGCTTCGAGGACGTGACCGAGGCCGTGGGTCTGAGCGGAGTCATGGGCACATCCGCCGCCCGCTGGGCGGACACGGATGGCGACGGCTATCCGGAGCTCTTCCTGGCGGCCCGGGGCGGCTCGCGCCTGCTCAAGAACGACGGCGCAGGCCTGTTCCTGAACGTGACCGAACGCGCCGGCCTGCCCGGCTCCATCTCCGCCACGGACGGCGCCTGGCTCGACTACGACGGCGACGGTGCCGTTGATCTGGCCGTGGCGACGGTGGGTGGCGAGGTTCTCTACCACAACACGGGTGCTGGCCTGTTCGAGGAGGTCGCCCTCGGCGTGCCGCGCACGCTGCTCGCAGACGCTGCTCCCAACTCGGCCGCCGGCTACGGCGCCCCCGACGCGGATGTTAGACCCACTCCCACTGTGTCGGGTGGACCCGGCGGGCCGGGGACCATTCCGCCGGTCGACCGCGGCGGCTCCGGAACGAACGCGCCCGCGCCGCCCCCCGGCGGCAGCACCGCGCCCCTGCCTCCCCCGGTGCCCGCCCCCGCTGGCCACTGGTGCCCCGCCGGCGTGGATGACCTCTCGAACCCGGGTGCGTGTCTGCCCGCCTCCACGGTGCCCACCCTGGGCGCCATGATTCCGCTCGGCGACGAGTTCTTTGTGGCCGCCGACGGGGATGTGGGCTTCGGCACGACCACCCCCTTTGGCCGATTCCAGATCAAGGATGACGGCGTAACCGGCGGCCCATTCCTGAGCCTGGAGGCGACCGGGAACATGGTCAGCAACTATGACATGATCGAACTCAAGATGCCCTCGACCAGCACCGCCCAGTTCATCGAGTGCGAGACCGAGAGCGGGATGATGATGCAGCTGGACCTGGATGGCACGCTTATGGCCCATCGCTTCCAGGTGGCGGACTACCTGCGCATCTATGACGGCAGCTTCGACGCGGCCAAGGCCGGTTCCTACAACTCGATTCGGGGCAGTTCCGGGAACCTTGTGATGAACGCCGCCGCCGCTAGCGGGGACATCTACCTGAACTACGACAATGGCGATGACGTGTACATCGGTTTGCCGGGTACGGAAGCCACCACCCAGCTGGACATCCGCGGGCGGGTTGACGCCTTGAGCGACACGACGGGCACCACAAGCGCCACGGTGCGCGCCGAGAACACGAACACGGCCACCGGCGGGATCGCCTACTACGGCCGGACCTATGGAGACGACGCCACAGCGGTCTTCTCCCAGCAGGGGGACGGCGACATCATCAAGGGCTTCTCCGTCAACGCGAACGGCGGTGGCTCGGCGATCTTCCGGGTCACGAACACCGGACGTGCCGTGGCGAGCGCCCTGGAGATCACCGGCGGGGGCGACATCGTCGAGGGCTTCGAGGCCCGCGAAGGTGTAGTCGAGGCCGGTACGGTGATGAGTATCGACCCGCAGACCCCCGGGCAGCTGACCATTTCCAGCAGCGCCTACGATGCCAAGGTGG
>PVBE012826269.1_pt1 | contig 94018 bp, 87 predicted proteins | sample 1631181 | NCBI WGS metagenome assembly PVBE01 (sample SAMN08397723, study PRJNA350692) | Marine metagenome, whole genome shotgun sequencing project. | isolation source: water | place: Pacific Ocean | collected 2012-04 | reverse complement strand
TAGAGATCAAGCACATCCTGGCAGCGCCTTATCACCCACAGACCAATGGCAAGCTGGAACGCTATCACCAGACCCTGAAACGGGACGTGAACCAGGTCCCATACGAGATGCCCTCTGACCTGGAAGAAGCTCTTGCCGCCTTCGTCAATTACTACAACTACAGGCGGTATCACAAGGCACTGGGCAACGTAACACCCGCAGATGTGCTTGAAGGGAGAAGGGAATGGATTCTACAGCGCAGAAAGGAGGTGAAGGCTCAAACGATCGATAGGCGAAGACTTCATAACCGGACCCTCAGGCAGCTCACCCAAGCTCTTCCACACTCCTGATCTCTCAGGTCCCAAACTGTCCCATTTGTGCTGGTTGCCAACAGACGTCCTTGAGATTGGTGATTATTGTTCAGGGCAACCCAGAGGGAGCGATATCTTGGAAAGCCATTTGATCTGGGGAATCCCGGATTAGTGCCCTAATTCGAAGCTCTGTAGGAGGAAATGTGAAACTCGCACCCATTTTGATCGCTGGAGCACTAGCCGCGATGCTGGTCTTGGCCACTGCGTGTGGCGGCGACGACGAGGCCCCGACAGCCAGACCCAACGCTACTAGCGCGCCAGCGACGACCGTGCCCGCTACCGCTGCCCCGGCAGCCACCGAAGCTCCAACAGCCGCCCCCGCCGCTCCGGCCGGCGCCGAGCTGGAAATCAGCGTCAACGGCGACGCGTTGACCTTCACCGTGGATAGCCTTACCGCCAGCTCTGGCAGTGAGATGGTGGTGTCCCTTAAAAACGTTTCCGGCATCAACCAGCACAACTGGGTTCTGGTCAAAGACGGCACCAAAGACGCCGTTGCCGCCGATGGAACGGCAGCCGGACCAGGTAGTGACTGGGTAAAGCCGGGTGATGACAGGGTTATCGCTAACACCAAGATGCTAGTTGCAGGTGAGGCGGGAGACGTCACCTTTACCGCTCCGGCGCCCGGCACGTACCAGTTTGTGTGTACCTTCCCTGGGCATAACTTCACCATGTTCGGGGATTTCGAGGTCACGTCCGGGTAGGTTAGAGCCACGGCGCTCGGCGTTGAGGGAACGGGCGCACATGGGGTCGGCTTGGCCCGGCACCTTCAGGATCGGGACCACGTGGTCGTGGAGGTGAGCCGTCCGGATAGAGCTTCACGGCGCATGCGAAGGAAAAGTGACCCCATCGTCACTGAGAGGGTGGCCCGGCCAGTGCTGGCAGAATCTGCCGCGGGCTTGGCGGAAGCATGTTCGGAATCCATCGAGGTCTTGCGGACCCCCAACTGACCCAGAGCCCTGGCCTCAAGGCTCGAACCCTGGCGATGAACCAGGTGAAAGCGCCGGTGCTAGCCGCCCCCGGCGCGCCTCCGACCGTCTCGTCCGGCGCTGTGGCCGACTGCAGGGAGCTCGACCCCTGACCGCTACCAGCGCCGTGAAACAGGCCTTTCACCGCCTCGCTCAGCGGTGGATCAGATTGACGGCGAAAATGATGGCCATCAAGGCGGACTTGGAACGGGTCACCGGCACGATGGCGCCAGGAAGGATGTAGGCACTGGGCGTGGGACCGCTGGTAGCCGCGACTCTGTTGGTTACTCCCAGCGAGCAGCCCCAGCTGCTCACGTTGGAGGCCAGCTTAGCGGCCTTGTGTGGGGTGAGTCCGATCCCGGGGTAGTCGGGCAAGGCTAATCGGTATGGTCTCAATCGCGGCGGTGACCACCCGACCGACTCCGCCCTGCATCCTGTCGTCATTGTCCGCCTTCATTGTGACCACCGCACCGGCGTTACATGGAAAGCCGTATAAGAGAAGGCTTGTCCAAGCTAGGTGTCATCCGTTGACTGAAGCGCTATGTGGCCAGAGAGGTCTTCGCCATTCTCAAGAGCCAGATGCGCGCACCGACTCAGCAGGTCGCCTGACTTCTATAGAAGCATGACAATCGGGGGCGATAGAAGCCGAGAATCCGGAGGTGGCGGCATCTCTTGGGGTGAAGCGTTAACGGAATTGGAGAGGAGTAGACGCCGGCCTGTCAGCGGCCCGATTGAGAGCCACCGGCCCGGCCAGCCCGTGTTTAAGGCGGAGTTCCACACTCTCATCTATCCACGTTTAGCCGAACAACCTCAGGTCTTAGTTTTACGTTCGTAAATGATTCGGCTGTCGAACGACATCATGGGGAAGCTGGGGAGAGGCCGGAGCGGCTACTCCCTTTTTTGAGCGCGATCCAGCTCGCTTACGACGATGTCCCTGAGTACAATGGGAGACCCAGTTACCGTCCAGGGACGCGGTCGCAGCCAAGTTTGATTCGGAGAGTTTGGGTCAAAACGGGATGTCCAGCTCATACTTAGGACCGATTGTCGGCAGCAGGACGAGATGGGCAAATGCTGCAATGATAGAGCCGTCGGCATGCGGCCAGCGGTTAATCTACCACGTGGAGGTGAATATGACGATTCCGCCAGGCGGTTCGGGCCCGGGGGCGGAAGCCGCTCAAGCCCTGGAGGGTATGCGTGTTTTGGATCTCGGCGACTTCATTTCGGGCCCTTATTGCACCAGGCTTTTTGCAGACCTTGGCGCTGATGTGATCAAGGTGGAGTCCCCTAATGGCGATACGGCTCGCCGTTGGGGCCCGTTCCCCGACGATGTACCGGATGGGGAGCGAAGCGGTCTCTATCTGAACTTGAATCTGGGAAAACGGAGCGTCACGGTCAACATAGACGACCCGGCTGGTCTCGCCATGGTCGAAAAGCTCCTAGCGTGGGCTGATGTACTGGTTACTAACCATCCGGCCCAGCGTCTGGAGGCTCTAGCACTAGACCCAACTAGCCTTCAGGCTCGCCATCCCAACCTGGTCGTCACCACAATCCTGCCATATGGCTGGAACAGTCCTCATAGGGACTTCCACACCCACCCCTTCACCAACTTCGTGGCCAGCAGCGTCTCTATGCGCATCGGCGAGCCTGATACGAATCCCCTCTGCATTCCATTGTCGGTAGCCGATTATATTGGAGGCATCAATGGGGCTGGTGCCACCATGGTCGCTGGACATGCCCGGCGGACGACGGGTCGGGGACAGCATGTGGACGTAGCTGTTGTAGATACCCTGGCCATGGTTTTCTGCGCCGGGATCCCAGCCTGGCAACTCACCAATGAGTTCCGAGGCCGCACCGGACGGCGGCTCACGAACTTCAACCAGGCCCTCTACTGCCGTGATGGAAGCATGCACGTCATTGCGAACCAGCAAAACTGGTTTGAAGGTCTCATGAGTATGCTCGGCAACCCGGAGTGGGCTCAGGAGCCTGAATTCGCTAGCCTGACTGCACGTCGCACTTCTTCGCCAGAAGCTCAAGACCTCTTCGAGGCCATGGTGCAGGCCTGGATGGCTGACTACGACCGGGAGGACCTGTTTGAGATGGGTCGGGCAAAGCATATCAATATGGCTCCCTACTACAACTCCGCCGAGGTGCTCGACCTTGAGCAAATGCGGATACGCGGGACCTTTGCCGATGTGGATTTCACACTTGCGGGCCGCGCAAAGATACCCCTACCACCCTACAAGCTGTCATCGACGCCTCCCCGTTACTCTCGTCCCTCCCCCCTCTTGGGGGAGCACAACGTAGAGGTGCTTTGCGGGCTTCTGGGTTACGAGCAAACGGACCTACCTGTGCTTAGGCGTCTTGGGGTAATCTAACCATTCAGCTCGTCAAGCAGAAAAGGTGACCGATATGGCTGGCACTTCGCATCAAGTTGGTGATTGCAACGCACTTCCGCTTTCAGGGATACGAGTGGTCGACTTCGGATGGGTGTGGTCTGTGCCGGTCATCGGCCACATCCTCGCCGACATGGGAGCTGAGGTTATCAAGGTGGAATCCAGAAAACGGCTGGATACTGGGCGCACCGGGTTGCCTTTAGGCGACCGCCCGGCGGACCCCGACTGGACTGTTGGCTTCCACGTCTACCACCGCAATAAGCAGAGTGTCACGGTGAACCTGCGCTCTGAAGAGGGACTGACCTTGGTGAAACGCCTCATCTCCGTCAGTGATGTGGTCATGTCCAACATGACCCCTGGTGTCATGGAACGCTTGGGCCTGGGCTTTGATGACTTGAAGCGGGTTCGCGAGGATTTAGTCGTTCTCTCGGTGTCCAGTATCGGGCAGACGGGACCATTCAGTGAGATTCCAAGCTACAGCCCATGTGCTGGGGCTATCTCCGGGCTTGAAACCCTCGTTGGCTACGAAGGAGGCAGCACTCAAGGATCCACGACTGCCTTCATGGACCCCGTCACGGCTCTCTACGGAGCTTTCGCCATCTTAGCGGCGCTGGAGCACCGAGCTAAGACCGGGGCAGGCCAGTACATTGACTTGTCTCTGACGGAAACCGGGATCGGACTCACTCTGGAGCCACTACTGGACTACCAGTGGAACAGCCGCGTCTGGGGGCCGCGGGGTAACATGGAGCTGGGCTACGCCCCCCATAACACCTACCCTTGCCGTGAGACTGACTCCTGGATTGGGATAGCCGTGGCCGGTGAACCTGAGTGGCAAAAGCTCCTGGAGGTCATGTCACATCCAGCGTGGGCGCAGGATCCCCGCTTTGGCGACCAGTTCTCCCGTTGGAAGCATCGAGATGCCCTCGATGAGTTGGTGGGCCAGTGGACAGCTCCCCAGGAGCGAGACGAGTTAGCTCGCCTCCTACAGGCCGCCGGAGTTGCTGCTTCACCTGCCTACACTCTGCCAGAGCTACCCTCCCTGGAGCATCACCGACACCGCCAAAATTACGTCACCTTGGACCATCCAACCCTGGCGAACGAGATAATCTACGGTGTTGTCTGGCCATTGGGCGAGACCCCAGGCTCAATTCGCAGGCACGCTCCTCTGCTGGGGGAGCACAATGGCCCGGTTTTTGAGAGCCTCCTGGGCTTGTCCGCGGAGGAGTTGGGGAACCTAGAAGCATCCGACGCTCTGTACTAAGTAATTATCTCAAAAGGAGGTTCGTGTCGCACATATAAGCTGGTACGACGCCCTGGCGTATTGCCACCGACGACGTGGCGAAACGGCCCTTGTTCCAGGAGACGATGTTCGACGCTCTCGCCCACAAGTTCGATGTACTAGTCGTCCACAAGCTTGATCGCTTCGCAAGGAACGTCCGTGTCACCTTGGAGTACCTTGAAAGGCTTGAGAAAGCCGGTGTCGGATTCGTTTCAATCTCTGAGCAGATGGACTTCTCGACGCCCATCGGCAAGGTAATCCTCGCAAATCTGGCGGCGTTCGGGCAGTACTACAGCGACAACCTTTCCACCGAAGTAAGAAAAGGGCTGAGGGAACGGGCAATGCAGGGGCTATGGATCGGACCGGTTCCATTTGGCTACAAGCCTGTTGACGGTAAGCTGGTAGTCGTCGATGGTGAGGCGGAGTTACTCAGGCGCATTTTCGAGATGTGCGCCTCAGGAGTACACACCTGTGAGACCATTGCCACTTGGCTTAACCAAAGTGAGTTTAGGCCGCGCCACGGTAAGCGGCGGAAAGACCGGGAATACCTGTGGACAGGGGACAGGGGACTCGGCGAGAGACATCCTACGAAACGGATTCTACCTTGGCTTCGTGAAGCACAGGGGACAGTTGCTGCCTGGGCAACACCCGGCAATCGTCACGCAAGAACTGTTTAACGCGGTGCAGCAGGTTCGCAAGGACCATTTCGTTGGCCCGTCAACATTCTCACCACGCTACCGCACTTACTTGTTGAAGGGCTTGATACGGTGCATCCACTGTGGCGAAAAGCTCTGGGCGCACAACATACACGGCAACGAGTACTACCAAGAGACATCTTCGCGGCGGGGTATTGACTGCCCCAACGGTAAAGGATATGTTCGCGCCGAGGTTGCCGATGAACAGGTGTCATCTATCATCGCCAGCCTCACACTGCCTCAGTCCTGGCGTGAAATGGTGATTGACCTGCTCTCTTCAAAAGACGAAACAGCAGAGATACAGCGGGAACGCACCAGGCTTGTAGAGAAGCTGCGCAGGCTCAAGCGGTTGTACCAGGAAGTTGAGATAGGCGAAGCAGAATACCGTCAGGAGATGACTCTTACCCAGGCCAAGCTATCGAGTTTGGTTGATGCTCAGCAAGACGAAGTGGTAACTCTCGGCGATAACGTGGAAGGTGTGGTAGCCGCCTGGGAGATAGCCACCAAGGATGAGCGGCATGACATGCTACAGATGCTCGACGCCGTGTACATCGACATGCCGACGAAGCAGGTAGTCGGGTTGAAGCCCAAAGCCGCCTTCTTACCGTTGTTCAACTTGGGCGAACCCGTCAAAGCCGGAGAGTTCGTCCTTGCCACGGATTTAACTGCTGCCGGGCTTGACTCTAGTGGAACTCCCCGTCCAGAAGCTAATTGTATAGGGATTTAACACTTGCCAGGCAAACGGAGAACTAAAGGTGTTTGCAAATAGTGAACACCCGACCCTGCCTGGTCAACGGCGCGGGGCTGGCGATGGCGACCCTTGACGCCGCGCGAAACGCCGGGGCGATGCCGGCCAACTTTCTGGACGTGGGCGGCGGTGCCAGCGCCGAGCAGGTGGCCAGCGCAGTGGGGATCATTCTGTCTGACCCAAAGGTGAAGAAGGTTCTGGTCAATACCTTCGGCGGCATTCTCCGGTGTGACCTTGCCGCCGAGGGTATTGTCCAGGCCTATCGGCAGAGGGAGGCCACCTTGCCGCTGGTGGTCAGGATGCTGGGCACCAACGTTGATGAGGGCAAGGCTGTCCTTCGTGAATCGGGCTTGCCGGTCGTTTTCGCCGAAACTCTGGCCGAGGCGGCCCAAGCCATTTGCCGGGTGGAGTGAATGCATCTCCAGCCGGCGGGCAGGCTGCGAAACACCCTGAGGAACGGGCGGTGATATGGGAATTCTGGTAGATGAGAATACCCGGGTCCTGGTACAGGGTATGACCGGCCGGGAGGGGAGTTTCCACACCCGAGGCTGTATCGCTTACGGCACCAACGTGGTGGCGGGGGTCACTCCGGGCAAGGGCGGCCAACTCTTCGACGACAAAGTCCCGGTTTTCGACTCGGTGGAACAGGCGGTGCGCGAGACCGAGGCCAACCTGTCCCTGATCTTCGTCCCGCCGGCCTTCGCCGCCGATGCCATCGTAGAATCGGCGGATTCCGGCGTGCCTTTGATCGTATGCATCACTGAGGGCATCCCGGAGCTGGACATGGTGCGGGTCGCCCGTTACCTGGAGAGCAAGCCGGTACGGCTCATCGGCGCCAACTGCCCCGGGCTGATAACTCCGGCGGCCCGGTGCAAAGTGGGGATAATGCCCGGAAACATCCACCTGCCTGGGCGTACGGGCGTGGTCTCTCGGAGCGGCACCCTCACCTACGAAGCGGTGGCCCAGTTGACCGAATACGGTATCGGCCAGTCTAGCTGCGTCGGTATCGGCGGCGACCGGATAATCGGCACCAGTTTCATGGATGTGCTTCGCCTTTTCAACGACGACCCGGAGACGGACAGTGTGGTCCTGATCGGCGAGATCGGGGGCACCATGGAGCAACGGGCGGCGGCCTACATCAAAGAGGAGTTCACCAAGCCGGTCTGTGCTCTGGTGGTGGGTGCGGGAGTGCCTCCCGGCAAGCGAATGGGGCATGCCGGCGCCATCATCACGGGGGCGAGCGGCCTCGCCGAGACCAAGATGGAGGCATTGAGGGCAGCCGGCGCCAACATTATTCCCAATCCCCAAGACATTGGCGCCTGCGCTCTGCAGGCACTCCGGGATGCCGGGCTTTCCCCTTAATACTCAGTCCAACTGGTTCTTACATGACGTCATTCCCAGGTGCGGAGCGACGACGAATCTCAGCGTTGCAATGAAATTTGTCGCAGAGTTTACGCTGACTCGGGCCGAAGGGACCTGAACGGAAAATTTCAGCACTAGGTTGACCGCGTACCGGACTGGAGTCTCGTAAATGGCCCGGTACCCGGACCGTGATCCCGGCGAAGGCCGGGATCCGGCCGGCGCTTCTCTGGGTTCCGGCCCCGATGCAATCGGGGACGATCTCGGGAAGGACTCTCACCCAGATTCGCCGGCATAATGCCGTTTGCAATACAGTGCACCAGGCGCCTGACCGGGCGCCTCTCGAATAGCTCGACGGTGCGTTGGCGAAGGGCCAGGACCCGGGTTCTCCGGGGCCAGGTGGATCGGTTCCAGGCCTTCGCACCGGTTTTCAAATCTGGAAGCGGCCGGGCGGCGGGCCGCTTTTCGTTGTTACCATCGGGGCTGCCTGGTATACTGAAGTGCGCGAATTGACTTCGCCTTTGGTGTGCGATAGGCCCCGCCAACCCGGCCAGGAAGCATGGAATACGAAACGGTTATCGGCTTGGAAGTCCACGTCCAGCTCCAGACCCAGAGCAAGATGTTCTGCGCCTGCCGGGCCGACTACCAGACCGCTCCGGTAAACAGCCGGGTGTGCCCGGTGTGCCTGGGCCTGCCCGGTACCCTGCCGGTCATCAATAGCAAGGCCGTGGAGTACACCATAATGACCGGCCTGGCCCTCGGTTGCCGCATTCCGGAGGGCTCCAAGTTCGACCGGAAAAACTACCCCTACCCGGATTTGATGAAGGGCTATCAGATATCCCAGTATGACCTGCCATTGGCCGTGGAAGGTCACCTTGAGATCGAGGTGGAAGACCAGTTGCGGCATATCGCTATCGAGCGGGTCCACTTGGAGGAGGACGTCGCCAAGCTCCAGCACTTTCCGTCCGCCACGGGGGATTCCTATAGCCTGGTGGATGTCAACCGCTCGGGCGTGCCCCTGATGGAGGTGGTCAGCTGCCCGGACCTGCGGTCTCCCGAGGAGGCCCGCAGCTATTTGATGGCGCTGCACTCCATCCTTCAATACCTGGGGGTCTCGACGGCCAACATGCAGGACGGAAGCTTCCGGTGCGACGCCAACATCAGCATCCGTCCCGTTGGGGCGACCGAATACAGCACCCGGACCGAAGTGAAGAATATGAACAGCTTTCGCTCGGTGTACCTGGCGCTGCAATATGAGGCGGAACGTCAACGCCGGGTGGTTGAAGAAGGCGGACGGGTAACCCAGGAAACCCGGGGCTGGATCGAGGAGCGAAACGTTACAGTCTCTCAGAGAAGCAAGGAGTACGCCCACGACTACCGCTACTTCCCCGAGCCAGACCTGCCCCCGCTGGCCGTCGATGAGGCGTGGGTCGAGGAGATCCGGGCCCGGTTGCCGGAGCTTGCCAGGCAGCGCCGGGCGCGCTTGGTTGAGCGTTTCGGGATTCCCGAGTACGATGCGAGGCTGCTCACCGGCTCCAAGGCCACGGCCGATTACTTCGAGGCGGCGTTGGGGCAAAAGCAGCTCTCGAGGGCGGCCCTGGAGAAATTTGCCAAATCCGTCAGTAACTGGATTCTGGGAGACCTGAGGCGGCTGATAAACCTGAAGAATAAGGGACTTGCCAAAGCCGTCAGCAACTTGGATAGGGACAGCCGGGATGTAGCGAGCCTGCTGACCAACCTGGAGAACATCGACATCACCGGCGTTAAGGTGACCTCGAAACACCTGGCAGACCTCGTTGGCTTGGTCGATGCCGGGTCGATCAGCGTCACCATGGCCAAGACCGTGCTGGAGGAAGCCTTCACCACCGGTGACGCCCCGGCCCAAATTGTCGAGGCAAAAGGCTACACCCAGATAAACGATTCTTCGGCGGTACAGACGGCAGTGGCCGATGCTATAGCGGCCAACCCCAAAGCGGTGACCGACTACCTGGGTGGCAAGGATACCGCGACCCGCTTCCTGGTGGGCCAGGTGATGAAAATCACCCGAGGCCAGGCCAACCCGGAGCTGGTCAACCAACTGGTCCGGAAAGGACTGGAAGCGCTCAAGACCGACACTTCTCCATCGCCGGGAGACGCGGGGGAAACCCTCTCTGCTACCTCTTCCCAGAGCGAGGAGAACCTAGAGTTTACACCGAGGTAATCCCCTTGGATTCATACCTGAACGTCGCCCAAATTCTAATCTCCTTTTGCATCGTGCTGGTTATCCTGGCCCAGGTGAAAGAAGGTGGCGGTGGACTCTTCGGGTCTGCCCAGTCCTCCGGCCGCACGCGGCGCGGGCTGGAGAAGACCCTGTTCCAGTTCACGATCATCCTGACGGGCCTCTTCCTGGTCATTTCCATCGTCAGCGTGCGGTTGGCCTAGGGCGGCTCGCCGCTCTGGTCCAAGCCTGGGGAATGCCGTTCCCAGGCGCGCGTTGCCCGATGCCGTGACGTGCCGAGATGAGCATATAACCCCCCGTGAACAACCGGGGACCGGCCGCCCGATAGTCCTGACCACCGACTTCGGCCTTGCCGACGCCTACGCCGGGGTGATGAGAGGCGTGGTCCTGGGAATCAACCCTGGGGCAACGGTGATCGACCTTACCCATCTGATTCAACCTCAGAACGTCCGCCAGGCCGCCTTTGTCCTCGGCGCCAACTATCGCTTCTTTCCCGACGGGTCCATACACGTGGCCGTCGTGGATCCGGGCGTGGGCACGAAACGGCGGGCTTTACTGCTGGTCACCCCACTCGCCAGCTTTGTCGCCCCGGACAACGGCATCCTCAGCTACGTCGTCGGCGATTACCTGGACGAGGTCCCGGCGGGAGGAGGAACGGCGGCCCTGCCTTCTTCATTGGCCGCCTACAGTCTGGAAAACCCCCAGTACTGGCTCCAACCGGTGAGCAGGACCTTCCACGGGCGGGATGTTTTCGCCCCCGCAGCGGCGCACCTCACCCTGGGAGTGGCGCCCGAGGATTTTGGCCCGCCGGTGAATGAGATGGTGTGGCTGGCCGCTTCCCAGCCGGAGACCCGGGACACCGGGATACATGGTGAAGTGGTTTATGCCGACCACTTTGGCAACCTGGTGACTAACATACCGGCCGGGGCGCTGGAGCATGCGGGCGGCATCCAGGTGGAAATCAAGGGCCGCCGGATTGCCGGCCTGGCCGGTACCTTCGGCGAGGGTGATCCAGAGGCGGACGGCGGCCTCATCGCCCTGGTGGGTAGCCACGGCTACCTGGAGGTGGCGGTGCGAAACGGCAGTGCCGCGCTCACCTTGGGCGCCGGCGTAGGCGAGCCGGTTCGGGTCACGGCGGCGGGGTGAGGGGCCGGGCCTTCCTATTTCACTTCGGCACATGCTAGTATTGGGCTATTCGGCTACCCCGGCAGCTACGGGCTAGATTAGGGGGAATACCTTGGAGATGGACCGCGACACGTTGCTAGGCTTGTACAAGACCATGGTGACCATCCGCAGGTTTGAAGAGCGGGGGATTCCCGAGACCGGGCAACGGGGAATGTCGGCTTCGGTCCACTCGTCGGCGGGTCAGGAAGCGGTGCCCACCGGGGTCTGTGCCCACCTCAGCAACGAGGACTATATCGGCAGCACCCACCGGGGCCACGGCCACTGCATCGCCAAAGGGGTGGACCCCAAGCGGATGATGGCCGAGCTGTTCGGCCGGAGCACCGGGCCCAACAAGGGCAAAGGCGGCTCCATGCACATCTCCGATATGAGCAAGGGGATGCTGGGAACCAATGGTATTGTGGCGGCCAGCGTGCCCTTGGCGGTCGGAGCGGGGCTCACGTCCAAGGTCAAGAAGCTGGGCCGGGTGGCGGTGGCCTTCTTCGGGGACGGCGCGGCCAACCAGGGGGTGGTGCACGAGTCGATGAACCTGGCCGCCGTGTGGAAACTGCCAGTGATCTTCTGCTGCGAGAACAACGGGTATGCCATGTCCACCCCGGCCGAGTACAGCCTGTCGGTGCCTCACGTGGCCGACCGGGCCGCCAGTTACGGCATGCCAGGGGTCATCGTGGACGGGATGGATGTCTTTGCCGTCTACGATGCGGCCGGAGAGGCGGTGGCTCGGGCCAGGGCGGGGGAAGGCCCCTCATTGCTGGAATGCATGACCTACCGTTTTTACGGTCACACGGTTTTCGATAGCCCGCTCAACTACCGAACCAAAGAGGAGGAGGACCACTGGCGGGCCAGGGACCCGATCAAACAGTTCCGTGATACGGTGCTTCCCCAGGGGGATGTTACCGCCGAGGAACTGGACCAGATCGACCAGGAAGCCGGGGACCTCATGGACGAAGCCATCAAGTATGCAGACGACAGCCCGTTGCCCGAAGCCTCCGAGCTTTACGACGACGTATACGTCAGCTACCCCATGGCAGAGCTGAAACGCGGCGTCAACATGGAGATCTGAGGCTCAGTCAGCCGCAGAGACCCCGAGGCCAGGCCCTCGGCCCGGCCCGGTTTTCTCGAGCACCGGGATGGGAACGCCGGCGGGTAGCCCACGCGCTTCCCCTCGTATTACCCCTCATATTACAAGGAGATAAGGATGGCCACCACTTTCGCCAACATGATTACCGACTCTACCCGGGAGATCCTGTATCGCGATGCCGTCAACGAGGCCCTGCGGCAGGAGATGGCGCGGGATGAGACGATAGTCATCATGGGCGAGGAGATCTCCGGCGCGGCGGGCCGGGACCAATTCGTGGGCGCCTGGGGCGGACCATTCCGCACGACAGGCGGTTTGTATAAAGAGTTCGGCAAGGAGAGGGTGCTGGATACTCCTATCTCGGAGGCCGCCTTTATGGGGGCCGCCGTCGGCGCCGCTTCCACCGGGCTGCGGACCATCGCGGAGTTGATGTTCGTGGACTTCGTCGGCGTGTGCTTGGACCAGCTAACCAACAACGCCGCCAAGATGCGCTATATGTTCGGCGGCCAGGTAAGGGTCCCGCTTACCGTGATGACCCGTATCGGCGCCGGCTTCGGCAGCGCCGCCCAGCACTCCGAGTCCTACTACTCCATCCTCAGCCACATACCGGGCCTGAAAGGAGTGGCGCCCTCGGACGCATACACCGCCAAGGGGTTGCTGACCGCCGCCATCCGGGACGATGACCCGGTTATCTACTTCGAGCACAAGGGCCTCTACGGCAACATGGGCCTGGTGCCCGAGGAGCCGTACGTGCTGCCCCTGGGCAAAGCCCGCACGGTGCGTAAGGGCAGCGATGTCACCCTGGTGGGCATCTCCCGCATGACCTTGGTGTGCGTAGAGGCGGCTGGCGAGCTGGCTGCTTCGGGGATCGACGCCGAGGTGATTGACCTGCTCAGCGTTTCGCCCATCGACTACGACCACGTCATCGACTCGGTGCGGCGCACCCATCGGCTGGTGGTGGTGGACGAAGACACGCCCATCTGCAGCATCGCGTCAGACATCTGCGCCCGGGTGGCGGAAGAGGCCTTCGACTACCTGGACGCCCCTCCCTCCCGGGTGACCGCGCCCCATACCCCGGTACCCTACAGCCGGACCCTGGAGAACATCTACATCCCCAATGAGGCCCGGGTCATCAATACAGTGCGGAACCTGCTGGCCCGTTAGGTACGCGGTCGGGACCGGATTGACGAGGGTCATCACCCTGATGGTGGCGCTCACCGGTGGCCTTGCTACTCCCCGCGAGATTGGAATCAAGCCGTAACGCCCCACCGAAGATGGGGCGGTTCAGTTTGCCACCTTTCGTTGTCTCCGTTACTCTCGGTGGCGGCCCGGATACTAGAACACGTGTGACAGAATTCCCGGTGCGCCGGTCACGATGATCTTAGCAATCCTCAGTCACTGCCAGAAGCGGCCTATCGGAACGCCCTCCGGGATGGGCGGGCGGGGACGCGAAGATCAGCTAAGGAACGAAGCACTTGGGACGGGAAATGGAGCAAGTTACCATGACCTTGACCTGTCCCGGAACTAAGGTATAGAGTGAGCAGCCAAGACAGTGGAGCCAATTATCGGCTTGGATTTGGCCTCGGAGCATAGTGAGGCGATATGAAATTAGCAGAAGTAGCACCGCAACCTGGGCAACCGGAAGAGGACGTATGGGTGCCCTCCGCCTGCGGCATGTGCTATTCCCAATGCGGGATCAAAGTCCACAGGGTCAACGGGGTGGTAGTCAAGATCGAAGGCAATCCTGACTTTCCCCACAACTGGGGCCGGTTGTGTGCCAAGGGCCATGCCGCAATCATGAGCCTCTACGACCCCAGCCGGGTCCGGACTCCTTTGAAGCGGACCAACCCGGAGAAAGGCATAGGGGTCGACCCCAAGTGGGTGGAGATAGGCTGGGATGAGGCCATCGACCTTGTCGCCGACAAGCTGAGGAAGACCAGGGCGGATAATCCCGACAAGCTGGCCATGGCCACTTTTGATATCCAGGGCTTGCGCTTCGCTGGTTGCTGGATGGGGGCCTTCGGCAGCACCAACGAGAATTGGATCTCCGCCAACTACTTCTGTGGCGCGGGACTCCACCTGGCCACGTATCTCACCAACGCTTCCTTTCACATGTCCGTGGACCTCTCTCATTGTAACTACTGCCTCCTCATCGGGAGCCAGCACGGGTTCGGAGTGGGTCACTCGCCCAACTTGACCACCCAGAAGATGGCCGACGCCAGGATCCGAGGGATGCGGGTGGTGTCGGTTGATCCCGTGTGCTCTAACGCGGCCAGTAAGGCCGATGAATGGGTCCCCATCAGGCCGGGCACCGACGGGGCCCTGGCTCTGTCAATTCTGAATGTAATGCTGAATGAACTGGGCATCTATGATGCGGAGTTCATCAAGAACAAAACCAACGGCCCCTACCTGGTTGGCCCTGATGGGCTCTACATTCGGGACGAGGAGAGCCGGCGCCCCCTGGTCTGGGACTCTTCCGCCGGGACCGCTAGGCCCTATGATTCGGCTGACGTGCCCGACATGGCGATTGAAGGGGTCTACACGGTCCAGGGCAAAACATGCCATCCTGCCTTCCAGCGATTGAAGGAACACGTCAAGGGCTATAGCCCGGAAACGGTCTCCGAGATAACCACGGTCCCCGCCGAAACGATTCGGCGGATAGCTAAAGAGTATGGCGAGGCCGCTAAGATCGGCTCCACCATCATGATAGGCGGAGAGGAGCTTCCCTACCGGCCGGCGGCGGTCCACATGTACCGGGGCGCTTACAGCCATAAGCATTCGGCTGCTCACTCCATGGCGATTCAGCTTCTGAACATCGTGGTGGGGAATATCTACGCACCCGGGGGGCACGGCGGTCCGAATCCCGTTGGGCCCTGGTGGGAGCCGGGGGAAGGAGTGGATGGGCTGCTGGTCGCCTCCCCTAAGACGCAGGTGGGAGTGCCGCCATATGAATTTCTGGCCACCATTCCCGAGCCTCCGAAGGCCCCCCACCTCGGGTCCCTTTTCCCCCTGGCCTACGCGAGAGGGGACGTCGCCCTCCAGCTAGGCACCACCGACCACGAGAAATATGGCGTCCCGGCGCCGGATGTCCTGATCCATTGCCGCACCAACATGATGATGACCACCGTGGCGCCGGAGCGGATGGCCCAGGCGTTGAAAAATATTGCCTTCCAGGTTTCCTTTGCCCGGGAGATCGACGAGACGGTCCAATTTGCCGATGTAGTTCTGCCCGATCTTCACTTCCTGGAAAAGCTGGACCCGGTCCCCAACGACATCGTCGCCCGGCAGAGCCCCGGCAGCGGCTATTGGTATCTCGGAATACGCCAACCGGTGGTGAAGCCGCCATTCACCGGATTCCACTGGCTGGATGTGCTTGCGGAGCTTGCGGAGCGGGCGGGGTTCCTGGAAGACTATAACTTCATGCTGATGGCCGCCCTCTCCTCTCGGACCCCCACAAAGCTGGAACCCCTACGGAAATACAGTCTCGAAGAGTTGAGCGACATCTGGCTCAAGGCGCTGTCCGGAGATGAGAACAAGGGGCTGCCCTGGTTCCAAGAGAACGCGATGCTTACCACCAAGCGGACGGTGCGGGAGGTCTATCCGCAGACTGCTTTCAAGTACCGGATACCCCTCTACTACGAGCACTTTCTCAAGGCAAGAGACTACGTGGAAGAGGTGGCCCGACAGATGGGGCTTGACTGGGATACCTCCGACTATCAGGTCCTGCCCGAGTGGAAGCCCTGCCTCGCTTTCGAGCCCACCGAACAGCATGACCTGCTGGTGGTCAGCTATACTATCCCGTTCCACCAGTACTCTATCAGCGCGCAAAACCCGTGGCTGAATGAGATCAGTGAGCACCATCCCTATGCCTACAACATCATGGTGAACACCGAGACCGCCCGCCGGCGGGGGATCAAGGATGGGGCCAACATCACTGTGGAGACGATGGCGGGGCGCAAGGTGACCGGCAAGGTCAAGGTGACTCAATGTGTTCATCCTGAGGTGGTGGCGATCGGCGGTATCTTTGGGGCGTGGGCCGACGGTAAGCCGATCGCCAAGGGCAAGGGAGTTCATTTCAATAGCCTGCTCCCCTTTGATCTGGAACACATCGACATGATTTCCACCTCAGCGGATGCCTGCGAGCGGGTGAGAATCTACCCCGCATAGCCCTTGAATGCCGGACCATCTCCGGTGGAAACCCGTGGCCGCTGCCTGGGCCATGCCTTGGCAAGAAGACAGAAGGAGTTAGACATGGTGCGTTGGGCCATGGCCGTGGACCTGAAACGGTGCATCGGGTGCAACGCCTGCGCGGTTGCCTGCAAGTCGGAGAACGGCACCCCGCCGGGGGTGTTCTGGAAGCGGGTGCTCGATACCGAGGTTGGGACCTACCCCTTTGCCCAACGAGAGTTCGTGCCGCTCGGCTGCAATCACTGCGGAAACCCGCCATGCGAGACCATCTGCCCCACCGGCGCCACTTACAAACGGCCGGACGGGATAGTGATGGTGGACTACGACAGATGCATCGGCTGCGGGGCCTGCATCATCGCCTGCCCCTACCAGGTGCGCTTCGTCTGGGAAACAAAGGGGGGCTACTTCGGGGAAGAACTCACCCCCTTCGAAGAGGTGAAATACGCCGAGTTCCGGCGCGGCACCGTCCAGAAGTGCAACTTTTGCTACACCCGCCTGGAGCGGGGACTGGCGCCGGCTTGTGTGGAGAGTTGCATCGCCCGTGCCCTAAATTACGGAGACCTGGACGACCCGGAGAGCCCTCTACATCGGGTTCTCCGGGAACGCAACTCTTACCGGCCCCGGGAGGAACTGGGTACCGAACCGGGCCTTTACTACCTCACATAACCCAGGGGGGGCTTTGGCACAATCAACAGAGCTATTTGTCCGGGATTTGCGGCCCCAACGGGCATGGGGTGCGTCGGTGGCTTTGGACCTCTTCCTGGAAGGGGCGGGGGCCGGACTCTTCTTTTTGGCGGTGATGTTGCACCGCTACGGGTTCATTGCTGACACGCCGGCCGACGTGGGAGCATGGGCAGGGCTGGTGGCGGCCGGGGCGGGCACCCTTTTCCTCTTCGCTCACCTGGGCGTTCGCCGGCGCTTTCTGAACGTGTTTCGCCGGCCTCGGACCAGTTGGATGAGCCGAGGGGCGTACATTGTGACGGTGTTCGGTATTTTCGGCTTCGTCGCTTTACTGCCTTCGATTCCGGGGCTTGAAGGGCTACCTTGGGAAGAAGGAACGGCGGCGGGCACCATCCTCCGATCGTTGGCCCTGGTTTTTGCGATGTTGTTGATGGCCTACACTGGGCTTGTCCTTTCGTCGTGGCCGTCGATACCCTTCTGGAACACACCCCTTCTGCCTCTGTTGTTTATCGCCAACTCCTTGCTGGCGGGAGGCGCCGTGCTTCTCATGCTGGGGGCAATAGTAGAGGCTGACGAGATTACTTCCAGGTTAAAGGTGTTAACGCTGGCCTTATCGGTGGGGAATGGCTTCGGGCTTCTGTTCTACCTGATGGTCATGGCTTCGGCCACGGCGCCGGCGAGGGAGTCGGTGCGCCGGTTGCTGCGGGGAGAACAGCGGTGGGCCTTCCTGCTGGGCTTAGTAGGGATCGGGATCCTCCTTCCCGTGCTGTTCCTCGCTCTGGAGACGGGCGGCCTGCTCGGGTCGGGCACAGCGGAGATAGTGATCCTAGTGCTAGGTGGATTGGCTGTCCTGACCGGGGGAGTCGTCCTCCGGGATGTCTTCTTGCGGGTGGGGGTGTATGGATACCCAGTCTAGAAACGCCGCCGCGCCCCGGCCGGGCAGCGGAGGGGAGCCCGAGCCGGTGGTGGCCGTGAAGGCAGTGATGATGGGTGAACTCCGGCAGATTACCGGCAAGCGGGAGTGGGAAGTGGAGCTTCCCCAAGGGAGCACCGTGCAGACGCTGTTGGAGAAGCTCTCGGTCCTGTGCGGGGAAGGCTTCGCGCGGCGGGTGCTGACCCGGGATGGAATGCCCCCCCAGCACATGGCGATGTTTGTGGATGGCGTGCATATACAGACCCTCGCGGGCACCGAAACGGTCCTTCCCGGCGGGCAGGTCGAGCTGCTCATCTTGCACGTGTTCGACGGAGGGGCCTAGGCCCAGTCTTGCTTCACCTCCACCTCGGCGCCGGCCGCGACGCCCAGGCCAGCTCCCCTGGCGATGCCCGTCGCACCTGAAGCCCCGGCATCCACCCGTACCACTGCCCCCATGCTTCTTTATGGTTATCCGGTAGAGCTGATTTCCTCCGGCGGTACGGGTTTTCCCCGTTCGTGGTGGGCTCGTCGAGTTACGGCAGCTGAAGATCGGATAGGCTCCTAGTGAAACAACACCCCTCCGTTGACGTTGTAGGCTTGGCCGGTGATGAAAGAGGCTTCCTCTCCGGCCAGGAAAGCCACCACGTTGGCCACGTCCTCCGCCTCGGCGATCCGGCCCAGAGGCGTCGCGTTGCCCGCTTTCTCCACCACCTGCGCCCGGAACTCCTCCAGGGTGACCCCTTGCTGTTCCGCCCGGTCCCGTTCATCGTAGCTGAGCCGGTCGGTGTTGATCGGTCCGGGGCACACCGAATTCACCGTAATGCGGTGGGGGGCCAGGTCCAGGGCGGAGGCCTGGGTAAGTCCGATGACGGCGAACTTGGACGATGAGTAGGCGGCCCCCAGGGCACTGGCCGTTTTGGCGGCGCGGGAAGCGATGTTGATGATCCGGCCGCCGGTGCCCTGGCGCACCATCTGCCGGCCCGCCAGCTTGGTGCAGAGGAAGACCGCCGTGGTGTTGACGGCCAGGAAGTGGTCCCAGACCTCCTGGGATAGCTCAGTAACCGGGACCCGGTCCCGCCCGATTATCGCCCGGGCGTTGTTGATCAGGATATCCAGGTGGCCGAAGTGGTCCACCGCCTGGCCGATCATCGCCTCGATCTGGGAGGCGATCTTCAAATCACAGTACACCGGCAGGCACCGCCGGCCGAGGGCCGCTACTTCATGAGCCACGGTGTCGATGCCGCGCCATCCCGCCGTCACTTCTCCCGGTGGCAGGTCCTCGGTCTCCCGGTGCACGTCGGTCAATGCGACGTCGGCGCCCAGGCTGGCCAGCTTCAGCGCCGTGGCGCGTCCGACCCCCCTCATACCCCCGGCCCCAGTAACCAGGGCAACTTTACCCTCCAGTCCCGGCATCAGATACCTCCTCGTTGTCGGCGGCGGTCTCCCGTTGTGGCGTCGTGGCGTGACCGGCCGCCAGGTGTTCGGGAGCCGGTTTTCATGTGATAGTATTTTCCCTGTAGACAACCACTGGAATCAAGTGGAGGGAGGTAATTGACCCATGACGACGGTAGGCACCGGGAAATACTCGTACCGGCTCATCAAGGACTGGGCCAAGCTGCCCGCGGGGCAGACCTTCGGCCAGACCAGCGCCATTGCCACTGACTCTCAGGATCGGGTCTACCTCTTCCAGCGCAAGGACCCGCCGGTGGTGATTTTCGACCGGGAGGGCAACTTCATCGGCTCCTGGGGTGACGGCAACTTCGTCAGCCCCCATGGTTTCAACATCACCGACGATGTGGTCTACCTCACCGACCGGGAAGGCTCGGTGGCGATGAAGTACACCCTGGACGGCAAGCCGCTTCAGATACTCGGCACCCATGGCTTCTACTCGGACACCGGCTGCGAGGTCGCCGGCGAGGTGGCGCCCCGGGCCGCCGGGCCCTTTAATTTTCCGACCGAGGTTGTCCCAGCCGCTTCGGGGGACCTCTACGTCTCCGATGGCTACCGCAACGCCCGGGTGCACCGCTTCTCCGGCGACGGCAGCCTCATCTCTTCCTGGGGCGAGCCCGGCAAAGGAGGCCCCAACCAGTTCCACCTGCCGCACAGCCTGGTGGTAGGCCGGGACGGCCGGGTCTACCTGTGCGACCGGGAGAACAGCCGCGTTCAGGTCTTCTCCGCCGACGGCCAGTACATCACGATGTGGACCGATATGCAACGCCCCCTGGACATCTCTCAGGATAAAGAGGGCATGTTCTACATCAGCGAGCGCCCCGAAGACGGCAAGCCGGCCCAGATAAGCGTGCTGGACGGCGAGGGAAGGGTGCTGGCTCGCTGGCCCTCCCGTTCGGCCCATGGCTCGTGGGTGGACGCTCACGGAGACATCTACCTGGCCCTGGGCTCGGAGAAGAGCGTAGACAAGTACGTGCGGGTGGGTTAGGCTAGGCCAGCCCCTTGATCGTTGCTTCGGTCAGTTCTGACAACATGTCGGACCCCCTGACCTGGCAATCGGGGGATGACCAACGGCTCGTGTCGACCACCGCGACAACCGGGTGGGAGCAGCTGGCCCCGGACCTGTTGCGCTTCCAGTCGCACCAGGGAGTCAAGTTTCACAACGGCGAGGCGTGGAATGCTTTGGCGGCCCTGCCGGAACTCTATGCGGTCAATCCCAAGCTGGTACGGGAGCCCCGTTTCGATCGCCGGGTCCGGATCAACGACATGTTCTCCAGACAGTAGCTCTCATTCTACCTGCCTAATGACGACACGCCCCGGCCCAGGTGACCCTTCGGTACGTCTTCCCCAACCGTCCCGCCACAAACCATACTGGAACGGCAGCAGTTTGCTCATTACCATGACACTGCGAATTCTGCGCCGGATACGTCCCGCTGCGCGATTGACGGCGTGAAAACAAACTACTACAATATCTGGTGGTGCGAATGAGGCTGACTACCTGTAAAGGTAGGTCGTTGTTCGATCCATGAATTTAGCTGGGCCCCGGGACTACCGGGGGAGTTCTTACCGTCTGTAACGGCCATGCCTGAGGCCGGTGGCGATGGAGGGGAAGGCGGAGATGCGCAGCCTGGCGTTGCTGGTGGGTCTGGCGTCGGTGGTGCTGTTCTCCGCCGTGGCCGCGGATTTGCTTGGTGGTTCCCGCATCGCCTGGGCCGATGACGATCATGGGGACTACCGGACCCAAGCCACACCCCTGGAAGTTGGCGCCGGCCTGGTCACCGGCGAAATCAGTTCCACCGAAATCCTCTTCGATGTCGACTATTTCTCCTTCACTGCCCTGCGGGGGACGCGCTACACCCTCGTGTTGGACCTGGTCACCATCGAGAACGCCAACATGCAGGTGGTTAATTCCGTGGACCGGGGGGCGGGAAGCTCACCGGGCCAGGTCTTTACGACCTTGGCCAGCGGGAAGAGCGTAGAGTGGATAGCGCGTACCCCCGACACCTATTTTGTCGAAGTCTCCGGCACCATGGACGCTGTGACTGGATTGGACATCCTGGGCGGCTACACGCTGGAAGTGACCGCCGACGCTTCCTTGGAAGACCGGCACAGCGAGATCCTGGTTGGAGCAACCCCCATTGAAACCGACAACATCTATCAGGGCGCCATCAGTCCCTGGACCAACCAGCCCGGCCTGGCCGGGGGTAATCAGGGCGGTGATGACCACGATTACTTCTCCTTCCCGGCCTCCAGAGGCGTGAAGTACACCGTCAGCGTCGAGCTTGGCACCGCGGAAGGGGTGGAAATCTCCGTGGTCACGCCAACCGGCGCCACCGAGGTTTCGACCGGAGGTATCGGCACCAGCCTCGAGTGGATTTCCCCGGCGTCGGCCACCTATTTTATAGACGTATCCGGCTCCAGCCGGTTCAGGGATTCCATAGGCACCTACCTGGTCCAACTCAGCGCTGATACCGTTTTCGAGGACCGGCACAGCGATGCCCATTCCGGAGCGACACCCGTTAACTTCGGCAACGCGCATGAGGGAGCAATCAGTCCGGGGGACGACCAGGACATCTTCTCTTTCCAGGCGGTTAGAGGCGCGAGATACGCCGTCGCCGCCGATTTGGGCACGGTGCAAGGCATCGGCCTTTCGTTTGAAGGACCCACGGGAAACACCGTGGCCTCCAACGGCGGCATTGGCACTCAGGTCGAATGGCTGGCCACGGCCACCGGCACTTACTATGTGGTCGCCTCCAGTTCATCCCAGGTCAGAGACCCCGTGGGCACCTATTCCCTCATTGTCGATGGGGATACCACCCTCAAGGACCGGCATGGGGATTCGAGGAGCGAATCCACTGTCACCAACTTTGGCAACGAACACCAGAGTGCGATCAGCCCGGCCAACGACCGCGACTACTTCTCATTTCAGGCCAGGCGTGGGGTCACCTATTCCATCGACGTGGTGCTGGGTACCGCCGAGGGTGTGGAGATAGAGGTGGCGAAGCCCGGCGCCGGAACGGAGGTCTCGAACGGGGGAGTGGGCACTAATATCGAATGGACCGCGCCTGTTAGCGACGTCTACTACGTCGTCATTGCCGCCGCGGCCCAGGTTGACGACCCCATCGGCACCTACACTCTCAGAGTCGAAGCGACGATCGCGCTGGAGGACCGCCACGGCGAGACCCGGGAAACTGCTACCCCGGCCACCATCGGAAGCACTTACCAGGCAGCTATCAGCCCCCGGGGAGATTACGACTACTTCTCCTTCCGGGCCAGCAGGGGAGTGAAATATATCTTCGAGCTGATGTATGGCACGGCCTCTGCCGTATCTCTCACGGTGGACAAGATTGGCGGTGGCTCCGATACCGGCGCCAGAAACTATGGAGAAGGCACCGACGTAGTCTGGACCGCCCCCGACAGCGATGACTATTTCATCGAGGTCTCCGGGTCGCCCAGGGTTGAAGACCCCACCGGCACCTACCGGCTGAAGATCACCGCGGATGCATCTCTGGAGGACCGGCATGGCGGAGTACCCGCCAACGCTACTCGGATCATCGTTGGCAACGCCATGGCCGGCGCCATAAGCCCCCCCGACGACCTCGACTACTTCTACCTCGACGCGGAGCAAGGCGACGAATATACTGTCCAGGTGGATTTGGGCTCGGCTGAAAACGTCGAATTCACGGTCAGCCACGCGCTGTTGGGGTTCACCGCTTCCAACTACGGTAGCGGCACCACCCTCTCCTGGCAGGCGCCGATAACCGGCCGGTACGTTCTGGTGGTTTCGAGGTCAAACGAGGCAATCGATCCCGCCGGGACCTACCAGGTCACCATCCTATCCGGGATCGGCGTGCCCGTTCCGACCCCCACACCCACGCCCACACCCACGCCGACGCCCGCCGGTCCGACTCCGACTCCGCCGGGGCCGGCGCTGATAGTTGAGTCCCGGATGGGGTCTTCGGGCGCGACTGTCCGCGTCCCGGTGGTGCTGGAAGGGGCGCAGGAGCTGAGCAGCCTGGGCTTCACCCTTGGCTACGACCCGGCGGTGCTGGAGGTGGTCAGGGTCCTGCGGGGCTCCCGTCTGTCTGGCGCCACCTTTAGCTACAACGCGGACGTTCCCGGCGTTATCCGCCTGGGATTCTCTTCCACCAGCGGAGTGAGTAGCGGTGGCTCGGCCGTGATAGTAGAGTTCAGAATCCTTGGAGAGGAGGGCGCCAGTAGCCCGCTGATCCTCTCGGAGGACCTGGCCAGCGACTTCGCCAGCAAGCTCTTGCCGCTCCGCCTCGTCGATGGCGAGGTGACCGTCGGAGAGCGGATTGGCGGAGATGGCAACGGGGACGGAAGAATCACTGTGCTGGACGCTCTCATCGCCCTTAGGATCTCCGGAGAACTAAGCCCGGCGGACTCGGTGATGGACGTAAACCGGGACGGGCAAGTCACGGCGGAAGACGCCCTGCAAATCATGGCATGGGCGAGGCCCGGGTAGAGGAGCCGGCATGAAGTGGTTCCTGGACATATCGTTTCTGGCCTTGAGCGCCAGCAAATATTGGGTGCTGGGCGGGCTTGCGGCCGTGGTGATTCTCGTGGGGGCGCTATTTGTATTCGGCGTCTTCGGCGGCGACGATGAAGTGACGCCCGATCCCACGCCGACTCCGGCCCCAACACTTGCTCCAACTAAGAAACCCGCACCTACAGCTTTACCCACGGCGGCGCCTACGGCTACGCCGGCTCCCACGGCTCCCCCGGCCACGCCGCTGCCCACGGCGACACCACTGATTGTCGCCACCCCGGTTGCCACTCTCGAGCCAACCCCTGCTCCTCCTACCGACATCGTGGCGCCTATCTACCTGGAACAGGCCAACAACGTGGGAAGCTTGGAATTCGTCTTGCTGTACGAGCCGGCGGTCCTGCGGGTGGCCAAAATCGAGCCGGGCGCTCTGGCGGGCAGTGCGCTGATCGAGACCAGCGATGGGTCCCCGGGCCAAGTTTGGGCGGGAATGATCGACGTTAACGGTATGAACGGAGATGGCCCCGTGGCCGTAATCACCTTCGAGATAGTTGGGGCCAGCGGGTCGACCAGCCCGCTGACCTTGCAGGATGTGGCCGCTCACGATGCCACCACCTTGCTGGACATCCTCACCGAGGTTTCAGCGGGCAGCTTCGCGGTCGACGACCAAGCCCTCACTGCTCCAACCCTGGCCTTTCTTCCCTAGCCTGCCCGCAGTCCCCGGCCCGCCGGGCCCGGGCGGGCTTTCCCCCGCGCTGTATTCAAGGCACCGATTCCCGCCTACCCGGTTTTCGACTACAATGTAGGCCTCCAACTTTCCGAGGAGGGAGCAATATGGCATCGATCACACTCGCGGAAGCGGAAAAGGCGCTGGCGGCGGCCAAAGCTAAGGTCTTGGCAATGGGCGCCAAGATGAGCGTTTCGGTGGTTGATCCCAGGGGCGACCTGATCGCCATGTTCCGGACCGACGGCGCCTCGTGGCGGACACCAGCAATATCCCGGGGCAAAGCGTTGGCCGCGGCCTGTTTCGGCCGGTCCAGCGCCGATATGGCGGACAACGCCCAGTCGCCGGTCCTGCGGGGTCTCATGGCCATGGAGGGAGGACACATGATCCCCGGCCAGGGCGCGCTGCCCGCGTTTCGTGACGGCGAGATTGTCGGCGCCATCGGCGGTAGTGGCGGCACCGGCCAGCAGGACGAGGATGCCGCGAGGGCGGGAATCGAGGCTGCGGGGCTTTCAACCAAAGGCTAGTACCTGGTATCGGGAGTAACCGCTCGGATCATCCGCTCGCCCTGAGCTTGTTGAGGGGCCTGGGGCCGGTGGTTCGACAAGCTTACCACGAACGGGGAAAATCCCTACGAACTGTGTTGGTGACGCCCTTTTTCGAGAGGAAGTACCAGTAATGCTCGAGAGGATAGCCGTCGTACAGGGTGACCTTACCCTGCTACAGGCCGACGGCATCGTTAACGCCGCCAACCGCTCCCTTCTGGGCGGCGGCGGTGTCGACGGAGCGATCCATCGTGCCGCCGGGCCGCGGTTGCTCGAAGAGTGCCGGAGCCTGGGAGGCTGCGAGACGGGCGACGCCAAGATCACCGGGGGCTATGGCCTGGCCGCGCTCTGGGTGATTCACACCGTTGGACCGGTGTGGTGGGGGGGGGCGGACACGCCGAGGATGAGCTGTTGGCCCGGTGCTACCGGAGTTGTTTCGCCCTCGCGGAGCGGCACGCCATGCGCTCCATCGGGTTCCCGGCCATCAGCACCGGAGCCTACCGCTTTCCCCTGGAACGGGCCACCTTGATCGCGCTCACCGAGACCAGGGACTTTCTGCGGACGAGTGAGTCGGTCAAACATGTGAGCTTCGTCTGCTTTACGCCACTTGCCTACCAGTGCTACTTGACCACCATGGAAGCATTAACCGGACCGGAATAATGCGTCACCCGGCGCTCGGCCGGCCGGCCGCTGTGATCTCTTGCGAGCCATTTCCTTCCTCCCGTGAAGGGTGACATGTTTCAGAGTGCTTTTGACCCAAGGCCATTCTGCATGGAATTTGCCGAACGGGGCTCCAGATCTTGGATCCGGCCGGAGTGACACGGCGGAATGCCACTTAGCGCCACCTCGTGATACCATCGAAAGGGCGACTAAGTTAGAACGAGGTGTACTTTGGACTCTATCCCGCTGGCACTGACCTTTGATGATGTGCTGCTGAGGCCACGGTTTTCGTCTGTCATCAGCCGACGAGACGTGGACTGCAGCGCCCGGTTCACCAAGCAAATTATTCTCAAAGCCCCGTTCGTTAGTTCCAACATGGATACGGTCACTGGGGCGAGGATGGCCATCGCCGTGGCGGAATTTGGCGGGATCGGTGTCACTCACCGGTTCCTACCCATAGACGCCCAGGTGAAGCAGGTGGTCAAGGTGAAGCGCTACCAGAGCCGGGTCATCGAAGACCCCTACACAGTTTCGCCAAACGCCACGGTCGGCGAAGCGCGGCAGTTCATGCAACAGCTGAACATTCACGGGCTGCCGGTGCTTGGAGAGGATCGGACCCTCCTCGGCATCTTGACCTGGCGTGACGTTGAATTGACCGAGGAGGGTACCTCGGTCGCGGAGCGCATGACGCCGTTGGAGCGCCTGTTGAGTGCTCCTTCCGGGGTTTCGATGGAGTGGGCCCGTCAAGCGCTGTCCGAGCGGCGTCTGGAAAAGCTGCCCTTGGTGGACGGACAAGGCCGGCTGGTGGGCCTGATCACCGCCAAGGACCTGGCCCGTGACTTGGCCCTGACCATGGCGACCCGCGACGAGAAAGGGCGCCTGCGGGTGGCGGCGGCGGTAGGTGTGGTGGGCGATTTCCTGGAACGCGCCCGTGATCTGGTGGAGGCGGGGGCCGACGCCCTGGTGGTGGATATCGCCCACGGCGACTCGGCCCAGATGCTATCCGCCGTTCGCCAGCTCCGGGAGTGTTTTGGGGCCATTCCTCTGGTGGCCGGAAACGTGGCTACCGCCGAGGGTACTGAACGTGTAATCGAGTCTGGGGTTGACGCCGTCAAGGTTGGAGTGGGTCCAGGGTCCATGTGCATCACCCGGCAGATGGCGGGGGTTGGCGTGCCTCAGTTTACTGCGTTGCTGGAGGCCGCCGAGGTGGCTCACAAGCACGATGTGCCCGTAATCGCCGACGGAGGCGTCCGAAACCCGGGCGATGTCGCCAAGGCCATCGGCGCCGGGGCCTCCACGATAATGCTGGGCTCCCTGCTGGCGGGAACCGACGAGAGCCCCGGGTTTGTCATAGTGCGCAAGGGCAGGAAGATGAAAGTGGCCCGGGGGATGGCGTCCACCGAGGCGGCCATGGACCGGGCTATCCGGGACGATCCGACGGTGGGGTGGGGCGGCGGGTCATCGTCCGGATTGGAGGTGACGGCGGAGGGCGTCCAGGCGCCGGTGCCCCACCGGGGATCTGCCAAGGAGGTCATGCAGCACTTGCTGGCGGGCCTGCGGTCCGGAATGAGCTACTGTGACGCCAAGAACATCGAGCAGATGTGGCAGAAAGCGAGGTTCGTGCGTCAGACGGAGAGCGGGATACGGGAGGCCGGGACTCAGGAAGTGGACTGGTAGGGGATTTCCCAAAGAGTCCAAGGCAGGCCGCCTTCGGTCCTTCAACAATCTCAGGACGAACGGATAGTTCCCGCTAGTGGTGACGCCCATTGAAGCGCGGCCGCCGGCTATTGTATAGGCCCTACGAGGACTATCCCAGGAGACTGGGGTCCCCGGAGAACCCCTCCGGAAAGGACTCGGGTGGGGAGCCCACCGCGGAATTCCGCCATTGCTTCTAGGAGTTCTGGGTCTGGGACGGGCTCCGGCGGGCGAAGCGAAGCCGACGGAGCGGCATTTTGCGGCGCCGGGAGACGTCGGCAACGAACTTGGCCGCGGTACCGGTCCAGTGATGGCCGGGCAGCACGCGCATGGAGCCGGTGTATTTGGGGTGTTTTACGGCGTAGTCTCGCACCTGCTCGATGGTGACCTCGTTGGCCGCCAGGACCTCGGCCATTTCCTCCCTGGCCCTGACTTTGGCCTCGAACAGCTTCATCTGGACGCGGCTCTTGACGTTAACCTCGCCGTCGCCCGAGGTTTCGATGGGGATGTAGATGGCGCTCTTGTAGTCCGCAACCACCTTGCTCTGCACTCCGTCACTCATCGTGGAGGGCATGCAGCCGAACGGTTTGAGGGAGATCACCATATGGGCGTGCCGTTCCTTGGCGACCATGACGTTCTTCCCCACCTCCAGGTGTCCCTCTCCCCCCCGTAGATGGGTGTTGTAGTAGGCGTGGGCGTACTCGGCCAGTTTTTTCTGATTGGGCAGAGCCTCGGGCTTGAACCCCAGGGACCATCGGTACAAGTTATACCACCAACGGATACCGATCTGGAACAGCTTTATTTTTCGAATCAACTTCTTCTTGGATTTGTCGATTAGCAGCTTCTCTTCTGCGTTCTGCCTGGCAATGTGGATCAAGTATTCGATCCACGTTCCGAGGGGCTCCACCGCCACCTCAGCCCCTTCAGACTCCAACCAACGGAAAAGCTTGTAGTTGCCGTCGCCTTCGGTGGTCTGAGCCCAGAACTCGCCGATGATCTTCACCTTGGGCTTGACCCGGGTGTAGTCGACCTGGATGGCGGCGAATCGCTTTCTGAACCGGCGGAGGACCCGCCAGGCCGCGCGCCCCTCCCTCAGGGCTTCACCCACGGCGGCCTTGGCTTCTTCGATGACCTGGTCGGTCTCCCCCGAGTTAACCTCGTACGGGCGGATCTGATACCCCAGGTCGTTGATCACGTCGCCCAGCATGAAGCTTTGAAGCAAGGCCCTCGCAAACCCGGCGTTGATCTGAAGGGCGGCGTCTTCCGCGCTCTGGCCCAGCCCGCCGCTCTGCTGGAACAGCAATACCCGGAATCTTCCGAAGCCCGCGTCGCGAAGCGCCTTGCGGTACTCAGCTTCGTACATACCAAAACGGCAGGGTCCGCAGCCGCCGGCCGTGACGAACACGTAGCGGTCCTCGATGTCCTGCTCGCCCTGGGCCCGAAGTAGCTTGAGGTGTTTGAGCAGGTTGCCCACGGTGTAGTAATTGGGATTGCATTGGCCGCGGCTACCCAGTTCCTTGCCCAGTGCCAGGGCCTCGTTGTCCGGGGTAGGAAGATGACGTATGTTGTAGCCCAGCCGCCGCATCGACTCCGAGAGCAGGTGTTCGTGGGCTACGGATAGGCCTCCCCACAAGATGGTTGTGGTCTTTTTCTGGGAGTTGGTGAAAGGGCGCTCGACCGGCCTTTGGAAGTGCCGGACCTCCCTTGATTCCAGGCCCATCTCCTTGCGAAGGCGGCCTTCGTATTCCAGGGCCCTATCTTCGATCTCCCGCTCGTGCAGTAGCTTGGCCATTATGCGCCCTCTCGGCGGTTGACCGGATTGGCGGCGCGACTTGATTTGGCCTGCGGAACCGGTGGCAGTTTGAGGTTGACCAGATTCGCTATTGGGCCGCAGTTCGCCGATGCGTTGGGGATGTCAACCGGCGGCGGGTCGCCGGCGGTGTTTTGGGCCCGAATCCGGTCGTAGGTGTCTACGTCCTGGCCGGCGTCGGCGTGATTTCCATTACCGTTATGGCCATTGTGGCCAATAGACCCTGAGACCGGCCGAGCGTGATGACCGTTGCCATTGTGCCCCGGAGCGCCGTTGGAGTTCCCTACCGGCAGCTTCCGGTGACCGTTGCCGTTTCCGTTGCTCTCCGGTGCCCAACCCGCACCGCCGGGATGGGGTATGGTCCCATTGACCGGGAGTGGCGCGTCGTGGTCATTGTGGCCGGAGCCGTTGGTAGCGGCCCCGGCGTAGGCCAGTCTTAAGCCAGATTTATAGGCCGCCACCAGACGTTGCAGTTCGTTTTCGGCGCTACTATGCTGTTGCAGCTCCTCTTGATAGCGCTGCAGGAAGTAGTCGATGGTCTCAACCCGGATCTTGATGGAGCCCGCGGGTTTGTTCTCGTCGATGTCATGGAACGTGAAGAAGGGAGTGCCCGAGGCCTCGATGATTCCCTCCACCACGCTGTAGACGGGAGCGTCGTGGCCACACTTGAAGTTGGAAAGGTCGATTGCGACCAGGTTGGGGTGGCGGGCCACGTACTTAGCGGCCCACACTTTTCGGTTGGTGTTCTGGCTAAACGAGTTCTTCCACACGTCGTCAATGTCCATCGGGTCACGGATGATCCCCGCCCGCACTTCATCTCCGAAGAGCCGCTCCAGAACGTCCTCATCCCTGGGCAGCGAGTCTATGGTGAATACCGTATAGCCCTTGCTCTGAATTTCGGCCATGATCTCGTGGCTCAGGCCGGGATCGCTGTGATAGGGCCGGCCGAGCATCACTACCCCGACTCTCCCCTCCTGTTCCAGCCGCTCCATCAATTCCCTTGCCTCTTGGCGCAGCGAGTCAACAGAGCCCTGCCAGGCCTGGAAGGCGATGTCTATTGCCTCGCTATTCTCTTTAGCCGTGATCTTCAGGAGCGGAGCGAAGCAGTCATACATCTGCATCCGGAAGAGCGCCGGGTCTCCCATGTCTAGGCCGGGTGTGATGTACTGGATGCCGTGCTCCGCGAAGACGTCCCCTTCCTTGGTATAGGCCGCTCTCACCACGTCCGGCGTGATCGAAACGGAGGGGCAGGGAGCGTTGTCCACCGCGTTGGGAATGTCGGCGGGCAGCTTGCGCAGGATGGGGAGGAAGATGATGTTCGGCCGTTTCCTCTCCCTCTGGTCGAACATGAGGTTGTGCACGTGGGCGATGACCGACTTGCTGGGGAAGCACTGGTCGATGGAGCCTCGCCGGGACCCTTTGAACCACATGGCGGGGCTGGTGTGGGAGGAAAAAATAATGTTCTGGGAGCCGACCCCCAAGGCCTCGAAATATGACCGGAAGAAGGGCGCCAGGCTGTACATGTTCAGCACCCGCGGTATTCCGATCTTGATGTCCCGTCGCAGTTTCTTGATCTCCCCGAAGTCCGGAGTCTGCTCACGAGAGTCCCGTTTAAGGAGGCGGGCCCATAGCTTGTTGGGCCTTCGGGCGGCGTCTTGGCCGTCGTCCCTTCGTATCGTACTCACTTTGGGAGGATTGAGGCTTCGGAAAGGCTCTTCCGACGCCCGCTCCACGAAGTTGGGGTAGTTCTTTTTGACCTCGTCCAGCCGCGCTTTGACCACCCGCATGTCCTCCACCTTCTCCACGGCGCCCTTTTCGCAGGTGGCGATGATGAAGCGGCGGTTATCTCCTCCGGGCACCCGGGTATCCACGAAGGTCCGCAGGCAGGTATTCTTGCAATAGTTGCACCGGGTAGACTCGTCCCTGGTGGTGGTGAATTCCAGGGTCTCGGCCGCGGCCAGGCCGATGAACGTGGAATCCCGGCCGCCTGCCGCCCGAATCGCCTCCAGGGCAGCGCCGATGGCGCCGCTCTCCCCGGTGAACCGGTGGACGCGGATGTTGACTCCGGGCACTCTCGATTTGATGAAATCGTACTGGGCTTTGACGGCGGCCAGGTTGTGCTGGGTGCCGCCCTGCAGGACGAAGTTGGCGCCGAACTTGCCCAGGTTGGGCTCCGCCACGACGTATAGCCAGATGTTCTTGGGCAGGACTTGGGCCAAGCCGGCCATGATCTCTTTCTTTTCCCACCCCATCTGCTGGAAGTTGACGATGTCCGTCTCCATGAAGACGGCACAGCCGAAGTTGAATACCGGTAGCCGCTCGGCGGAGAACGCCACGTCGGCGAATTCCTCCACGGAGTAACCGAACCTTTCGGCGGTGTTCTGAAGGAAATAGCCATTGCCGGCGGAGCACTGGGTATTCAGCTTGAAGTCTTTGACCTTGCCGTTGCTGAGGATGATGACCTTGATGTCTTGGCCGCCCACATCGACGATCACGTCCACGTCGTCATAGTAGTGCAGGGCGGACTTGGTGTGGGCCACCGTCTCCACGATGGCCACATCGGCCGCCAGGGCCTCTTTCAGCATGTCCTTGGCGTAGCCGGTGGTCCCAAGCCCCAGCACCGAGAGGATGGCCCCCTGGCTTTCGACGTGCTCACGAAGGCTCTTCAAGATGTCCTGGCTATCCGCCAGAGGGTTGCCCTTGGATAGCTGGTAGGCGGTGGCCAGCACGATGCCGTCCGGGTCCATCAGGACGCCCTTAGTCGAGGTGGAGCCGCCGTCGATGCCAATGAAGGCCTCGACCTCCTGACCGGGGGAAAAGGAGGCCGGGCTCCACGGTTCCCTGGCGAAGATCCGCTTGAACTCCGCCAGTTCCTCGTCGGTCCGCCAGAGCCCCACGTCTCCCGACGCCTCCCGCAACCGGGTGCGGCCCACGTCGATGAAGTCCTCCAGTTCCGCGGTGCCCTGGTACGTTCCAACGGGAGCATCTTCGCTCTTGCCAAACAGCACCGCGCCGATGGCGGCGAAGTACTCGGCGTTTTCCGGGACCACGATCAGGTCTTGCGGGTCCACTCCCTCGGGCAGCGGGGTGTTCCGCTCCTCCCATATCTTGGGGATGTTGTGCTTCCAACAGTCGCGAATGGCCGGAATGAAGGTGTTGGGACCACCCAGGAGGAGCACCTTGGGCTGGAGAGTGCTGCCCCGGGTGAGGACGCTGAGGTTTTGCTGGACGAGGGCCTCGAAAAGGGACGCCATCAGCTGCTCGGCCGGCACCCCCTGCTTCTGAAGCCCGATTATGTCGGTCTCGGCGAAGACCCCGCACTTGCCGGCGACGGGGTGAAGCTTGACGTCGAAATACGGCAAGGTCTGTAGGTCGCCGTTGCTGAGCTGAAGCTTGGCGTTGATCTTGTCGATGACGGCGCCGGTACCCCCGGCGCACTTGTCGTTCATGCTGGGCACTTTGCGTTTGGCGCCGGTCTCTTCATCGGTGAACCAAATGATGATCTTGGCGTCCTGCCCTCCCAGCTCGATCACCGACCCGGTGTCCGGTTCTAGTTGTTCCACCGCCAGAGAGACCGCGTTGACCTCTTGGACGAACTTGGCCCCAAGGAATTTCGCCATGATGCGGGAGCCGCTGCCGGTGATGAAGATACGCGTCGCACCCTGGATCAAGGTGAAGGCTTCCTCGATTTGGCGAAGGAACTCGAGGACTTTTTCCGGCTGTTTGGATTGGTGCCGCCCGTAGGCTTTCCAGAGGATCTCGTCGGTGTCGGGGTCCATGACGACTACCTTCACCGCGGTCGAACCCACATCCAGGCCGATCATCAGGCTGGCAGAAGGAACTCCGCGCTCCGGGCCGGGGCCATGAAGGCCGGTGTCAAGCACTATGCTCAAGGCGTCAAACCTCTTATCAAATTTCGTCTATCGGCCACCGGCGAACGTGCCGGAGGCCGGGCGCCGGCCAGCACCCTTCGGTCACATCCGGCGGGTCATTGTCTGGCCCTGGCCGGGTCTGGCGCCAGAGCCGGATCCCGGACCTGGCGGGCCGTGGCCATTATCGAGTTGCGGGACTGGACCAGAATTCCGCCCATTCCGAATTCCAACAGTTCCCGAACCAAGTCTTTTATCGCGGGCTGTGGTTCCTCCGAGGATGTGAGCTGGAAGATCACCTCCTTCACCGCCCCTACGATGGAGAAAGACGTGAGGCGCGTGTCACAACGCCGGACCAGATTCATGGCAACGCCCAAATCCAGGGAGCGCTGTATCATCCCGGCGGCTTCGCTGTATAAATCCTCCAGCTTGCGCACCACCGTGCGGTCCAGGGTGTTGGTTTGGTGCAGGACTATGCGGGTGAGGTCCCTTTCCCCCAAAACCAGGTTGAGGACCCGCGTCAGGTTATCCTGGATCTGGGCCAGGGGCGTCGGCGCCGCCGGGGCCAGGGATATGGGCCGAATGGACTCGCGCAGGTCCTGTAGGAAGGTGTCCAGGATGCTCTGAAATAGATGCAGTTTGCTGTCGAAGTATAGGTAGAAAGTACTCCTGGCGATGCCTGCTTCCCGGACAACCTGAGAGATGCTGGTGGCGCGATAACCCCTGCCGGCGAAGGCCTCTTTGGCGCAACGAACCAATCTTGCTCTTCTCGGGTCTTGTGATCCGCTATTCATGTGTCCGTGATCGGCGAAACATTATCAAAAAACTACCCTGTACTCTCCGATGGCTGCGCCCACTATGTCAAGACATATTCCAGAGAAATGACCGATTATTACCAATAACCAGGGAAGCGCGGGCGGCCCCGGGCCGCATTACAGGTACGTTCAGGACGAACCGGCAGGACGAACCGGCAGGACGAACCGGGAGGTTCCCGCGTGCAGGGGCGATTGGCCAATCGCTCTCAGGTATCAGGGCAGGTCTGCCTAACCAAGGCGCCAGGATTCGGATTGGCTACCGGCGCCGCCTTGCCGGTTCCCTCTTGGAGTCCAGCCGTGGGGAGATGGACAACACCAACGGATCGCATCCCAATTCCTGTATTGTTTCTCGCACCGCACTGACCAGGGGCGGCATCTCCTCGCTGTGAAACAGGTGCCCGCGGCAGCGGCAATCGGAGGAGCCGAAGCGCCGAAAAACCTCGAACTGCCGGCCCAGAGAGATGGCTAGCTGGCATTCCAGCGGCCGCGAGGTGTGACCGGCTATGATTGCCGCGGGCTTGCCGCGAGGGAGGAGGTAGTCGAGATGCCAACGGGGACGGGGGTGTGGGCTCAGGTGGTGCCGGATGCGATTCCCTATCCCGGCCATGGCCGAGCCAATATAGATGTAGCATCCGACCGGAAAGGCGAGGCGCCCGAGACGGCCAACGGTTACCGTAGTCTCGCGGGAGAGAACGAACAGCAAGGCGTAAATTCCGGGCCGCCGCTTGTCCTCTTCTTCCCAGGGGCCGGCCTGCAGCCCGGCCTGTGCCGGGTGAGTTCGGCGTCCGGTGGTGGTGCCCCTTCTCCTGACCTTATCGTTCACTCAACCATCCGGGCTACTTGAACCGTCTCCACCGCCAGAACTTCGGCAAGCACACCATTTTGGCAAGCCGGTAGCGGCCCTAGTTCACCAGGTATAGTGTAGGGTAGATGAACACCCAGGCCACGTCCACGAAGTGCCAGTACTTGACGGTCCCCTCGACGCCCCAGTAGTTCTCATGGGTGAACCGGCCGTCCCTCCCCAATCTGTAGACGATGGTCAGGGCGATCAGGCCGGTTAGAACGTGGAAGGCGTGAATTCCGGTCATGGTGAAAAAGAGGGTCCCGAACCCCCCACGGGGCGGAAAGTGCTCGAACGCCTCTTTCCACTCCCACCCCACCCCGGCCATGAAGAGGGCCCCCAGACCAAGGGTTGCCAGGAGGTTTCTTCGAAAGCCCACCGTATTACCGTGGGCGGCGAAAATCTCTGCCCGGTAAGCGGTCAGGCTGCTCCCGATCAGGATTATGGTGATGAGCAGGCCCAGCATCTGATTGAGGTCCTCCGGCCGGGCCAGTCCTTGGAGGAAATAGCGGGAAGTGATGAGTGCGCCGAAAAGGAAGCTTTCAGAAAGGATGAACAGCCACAGCCCGAGCCGGTTGATGGTCAAGCGACTGGGGTGATGCGCGCCGGCGGAGGTTGAATGGGCCGGGTCACGGCCACTTGATTGGGGTTGGACCCGGGCAGTAGGATCGGCTGACATCTATTCCTCCGGGTGCCACAGCTGGCGCACGTGCATAAAGAAATACAGGATGAGCGCCGCGTCCACGATATTCATGAGAATCATGTAAACCAGGTTGCCCGAATCCACAGCCAGCCCCAGAACGTACTCACCCGCAGCCAGGACCACCAGGACGATGAAGACCAGCAGCCCCACCCGCATCGGCGACTTCAGGTCGGAGTCTTTCACGGGTTACCTCCTTCCGGAAATTGGGGTAGCGAAGGCGGGCCTCATATCGATTCCTCTCGGCTCGCTTTTGTAGAGGGCAGTTCCGGCGCGTCGGATGCTCCGGCTACACCGACTATGGCGTGGACCGAGCCGGGGACGCCGTAATCATAGGGGTCACCAACCACCCTCGGCGGGTAGAGGAAATTCTCCAGCGGAGGTGGTGAAGACGTCTGCCACTCCAGGGTCCTGGCGTGCCACGGGTTGGAAGGGGCTGCCTTGCCTCTTACCCAGGAGTAGACCAGGTTGACCGTGAACACCACCATGCTGGCGCCCAAGAGAAAGGCGGCGATGCTGATGAACACGTTGATGTCGGTCAGGTCCTCGGGATAAAGGGGATTCCGGCGATTCATTCCGTGCAAGCCGGCCCAGAACATCGGTATGAAGGTGAGATTGTAGGCCAAGAACATCCACCAGAAGTGGACCTTTCCCCAGATCTCGTTGTACGTGCGGCCGGTGATTTTGGGGAACCAATAGTAGACGCCGGCCATAGCCGCGAAGATTTCGGCTCCCATGATGGTGTAATGGAAGTGGGCCACGACGAAGTAGGTATCTTGCAGGTGAATGTCGGTGGGCACGTCGGCCAGGAAAATGCCCGTGATGCCGCCGATGACGAAGTTGAGCAGGAAGCCCAGGCCGAAGAGCATGGGCGTAGTCAGCCACAGCCGTCCCGCCCAGATGGTCCCTAGGCCGCAGAGGAACACCACTCCCGTGGGGATGGAGATCAACTCGGTGGAGATCATGAAGGGAAGGTGGAGGTAATCGGGCATCCCGCTGGTGAACAGGTGATGGGCCCAAACGATGAAGCTCATCGCCGCGATGGCTAAGAAAGAGCCCGCCGCCCACTTGTAGGCGAACAGGGGCTTGCGGGAGAAGTGGGTTATCACCTCAAGGCCGATTCCGAAGCCCGGGAGCACCATGATGTACACCGCGGGATGGGAGTAGAACCAGAAGATGTGCTCGTAGAGGAGGGCATTGCCCCCTTCGGCGGCATTGTAGAAAGACGTCCCGGCAACCCGGTCCAGGATGACGGTCAGCAGTCCAAAGGCCACGAACTGGGTGGCCGTCACGCTGAGTAGGGCTGCAGCGAAGATGGACCAAACGAAGATTGGTATCCGGGACCAGGTCATTCCCGGAGCACGGAAGAGGATGATCGTAGTCACAAAATTGAGGCCGCCCAGGATTGAGGACAGACCAAAGGTCAAGAAGGCCAGCAAGATCAGTAGCTGGCCGGAGGCGTTGAGCACGCTCAGCGGTGGGTACGCGGTCCAGCCGGAGTCAAACCCTCCCATCAAGGGTGAGAGAAGCATCAATACGGCCACCGGCGGGATGATCCAGAAGCTGAGGGCGTTGATCCGGGGGAAGGCCACGTCGTCGGCGCCGATCATAAGGGGTACCAGGAAGTTGGCGAACCCTCCAATGATGGTGGCCACGGCCACGGCTATCATGATCATACCGTGGAGGCTCATGGTGGTGTTGTAGTCGTTGGAATCCAGGATGACCTTGCCGGAACCCAACAGTTCTACCCGGATCAGCATTGCCAGGGCTCCCGCCAGCAGAAGGAACACGACGAAGGTGACCAGGTACTGGAGGCCGATGACTTTGTGGTCGGTGTTGTAGCGGAAGCATCGTTGCCAGCCGGTGGCCGGGTACTCCCTGGGGGAACCGCCCGTCCACTCCGTGGCCCATGTGCCCCAGAGGCCCACGCCCAGGAGCCAGCCAATGAGGCCGAAGACGTACCCCACGGTGATGAGGGGCTCCGCCACCCAGGGGTCATTGCCCATCCATTGCCGTATACCCGCGGCCAATCCACTTCCGAGGAGGAAGCCCACGCCGCCGAAGGCCCACCCCCTCAACAAAGGCAGAAACGCCATCGCCATCCTAATACTCCTAGCGGGTCAGGGATGCGCTGGGCTTGTTTTCGGCTACCCAGGCCTCGAATTCTTCGGGCGCCACCACGCGGACGATGGCCCGCATATCCGAGTGGCCCAGGCCGCACAGTTCGGCGCACTGGAGCCGGTAGCCGGGGTCATCCTTGAATGTGCCTATTCTGTCGGGCGTCGCATAAACAAAGGTCTTCAGCCCGGGCACCGCGTCGATCTTCATCCGGAAGGCGGGCACCCAGAAGGAATGGAGCACGTCGGTGGAGGTGACCTCGAAACGTACTTCCCGGCCTATGGGCAGTACCATCTCAGTGGTCGTCAACCCTTGTTCTGGGTAGGTCAAAATCCAGATCCACCGGCTGCTTTGCACTGCGACCACCAGCTGATCTTCCGGGTCGGAGTGGTCCCGCAGCTCTAGGAGGCCCAGGGTGCCCGGAAAGATCATGAGCACGACGGTGAGGAGAGAGGTGACTGTAAACCACGTGATCACAAACCGCTTGTTGCTGTGGATGGGAGGCCCGTCTTCTAGCTGTTCACCCCGCTGGCGGAAGCGGAGAACGCTGTAGATCATGACGGCCAGCACGAATGCGATCACCGGGACGGACATCACCACCAAGGCGTTGAAAGCGTCGTCGACGATTTCGGCCTCTTCCGCCGCGCCCAGGGGGAAGTAGTCCCAAGTTATTGCCACGGCCTCGCCGGCCGCGGTCAGGACAGCCCACAAAAGAAACGCCAGCAGGGCATGTTTTTTCACTAGGCGCCTCCTGACGTATCCCGGTTATTGAATAATGATTTGGCAGTCACTATCGCGGCCTTCGATCTGAAATCCACCGGGGCCATTCAGGCCCCGGTTCGAAGTTGGGCGGAAGCCACCAAGACAGTTTGTTCGGACCACCTGAAATTGAAAGATACTCTAACACGGTGCAACGAGTGGGGCAACCAGGCTGGGGGACCCGGCTCCTACCCGGAGCCCGCATTGACCATGGCAGTGGCTGTGTTCTCGATCTCGGGCAGATTAGAGGCGACCAGGTCTTGATCTACCGCCGCGGCGATGCTGGGGTAGCCCGCCCGCTCAATCATGGCCGGCAGCTTCCCGGCTCGGAACTGGTCCAGACACCACGCGAAGGGGTCGGGCACCAGGGTCTTGTCCCAAAAAATCCGCTGATTCCGGTTTCTGGGCCCGTAGTGGTAGTGAGGGTAGTCCCGGAAGCAATCGAAGGCGAGCAGCTCGATCTCCTGGCCGGCCACGTCCGCCAGAACATGAATCGCCATGCCTCCGTCGGTCCCCACGGCCCGCAGTTCCAGGCCAAACCGTATGTTCCCAGCCTCAATTACCTGGTCGCCCCGATTGTGAGTCACGTTGTTGCGGCCCTGGGCGGCCAATTGGCGGGCGGCCGCTTCCACCTCTTCCAGCTTCTGAGACACGAGCCCGGCGTCGATTTTACGGGCCAAATCCTCGTAGCCGGCTTTCTCGATCATGCCGGGGAGCCGGGTACGGAGCTGTTTGATGGTCCAGCCTATGGGGTTACCCGTCACCGTTGGGTCCAGCATGATTCGCTCGTTATTCTTCTCGGGCCCATAGTGGTAGTGGGCATCAACGTCGAAGCAGTCGAAGCGCAAAAGCTCCGTTGGTGTGCCGGCCACGTCGCCGGCTACCTGTATGCAGACACCCTGGGTGGGATTGCCGCCGCCTCGGCTGCCGCCGCCCACGGCATGGGGCGCTCCTCCGTCCAGATACCGGTGTTGAAGGGCGAATGTAACCGTGCCAGCTTCGATTCGGGTCTTGCCTATATCCATGGTTAACCCTCTCTTTCGCTCGTCGCGTTCGGGTGTTGTAGCAGTTGGAAGCCTTTGGTCTTCCGGTTCTGTCCAGCGGATCCGGCCCTTCCGGCGACGGCCGGGTATCCTCCGGACCGCCGGCGCCCCGCTGGCCATCGGGATGTGGCCGCTTTGTGCGAGCGCTCCCGCCGCCCGGTCGATTGAAACCAATCTAATTATGGCGAATGGTTTTTCGGTGGTCAATATCAGAAAAGAGCAATTATCAAGACAGAAAGATACCGTGTTGTGCCAAACTCAAACGGGGGGTTCTGTCTGGAATCCGAGGCGCACGAGACGTGAGGAGCGTATCTTCGGCGGGCGGGCCCGTCAGTACCGAGCCGGGGCTCGAAGTGGGAAAGTGCCCCAACGGTCCTGACGGTGGATCAGGCTTCGGATGTTGTGATGCTCCGGGCTTCCGCGCGAACAAGGAATGGCCTGACGCAAAAAGGGAGACGGACCCGCGGGCGACGGGGTATAATGGGGCGCCGGTCACGGGAGGCATACCTCGCGGAAGACCCGTTGGACCGGGACACGTTGGACCGGGGAAGGAAGGGGAATGCCTACGGTCTTCATTCAGGCGCCACCCAGCCGGATATTCAGAGCAATGTGCGACCTCACCCGCCACGCCAAATGGGCGGCCCATGACGTTACCATCAAGGCCCGGCAGAGGGGCCGGCCATCCGTTGGAATGAGGTACACTTCGGCCCATGACAGGAACGAGGAGCCCGACCGGCTGACCGTGACCGAGCTGACTCGGAACGAACGTTTCGGGTTTCACGTGGTCATGCCCAACGGTTGGGAGCTTGATTTCGCGATGACGGTCGAGGCGCAAGAGGATGGGACCCTGGTCACCCGGAAAGCCAAAATGGGCAAAATGCCGGGAACGTCGTTCCTGACGAGGCTGATCGTGCCCCTGGTAGGGAACGTCCACGAGAAGAAGTTCCTCGATAACATGAAGGCGGAGCTGGAAGGGACTGCGTCTTTCCGACCGTCTTGACCGTTTTTGACCCCCTCTCTTATCTCCTCCTTCGCAAGGAGGAGAGGACTGGTTGGTTTCACCCGTTCTGGGGATAGGTCAAGCTGGGGGCGCTCGGCCTATTGCCAGTTCTTGGCCTTAGGTAGGTTTTGGCCCCCCCTGGCCCTCGCCACGTGCTTGACCGCTACGTTCATGGTGCCCTCCCTGCGGGAAATTTCCCCCTTTACTATCAGGACAGACTCCCGCAAGACCAGCCGGTACTGCTCGTACACCTTGGGCCATACCACCAGGGGGATGTGCCCAAACTCGTCCTCCAGGGTGACAAACACGGTCTTGCCTAGGGGACGCTGCCGGCGGATCGCCAGGCCGGCCACGGTTACCTCCGTGCCATCGGCCAGCTCCAGAATTTCCCGGCTGCTGTGGACCCCTGGGGGCAAGTGGGGCCGCAGCATGGCCATCAGGTGCCCCGCCGGGTGAAGGCCCATGGTGCGGTATTCATCGAGCATGACCTCCCACCGGCTTTGGGGAGGCAGTTCGGCCATGTCCTGCTCGACGGGAAGGGAGAGCGCCAGTTGATAGCCGCCAGGCCCGGATTTCGTGGGATGGTAGCGCAGACCCACTTCCCACAGCGTCGCCCGGCGGTCCGATGTGCTGGCTGCGCCGGGCGTCGGCCGCGGTTTGATGGTGGGAGTGTCGAAATCCCCCCATCCCCCCTTTACGAAAGGGGAGCTAAGGGTTTTGGCAAGCCTGCCTTCGAATCTATCTTGTGGTGGGGGCGACTCGCCAATCGCTCCTGGGCCGGCGGGGGGGATTTCCCCGGTTCGTCCGGCGGCAGCTTGCAGCGAGTCGAAGACACCTGCCGCCACCAGGTTTTCGACGGCTTCCCGCAGCAACCCGGTCCGCTCCATGGCATCGGCGAGGCTGCTGAAGAGGCCATCTCGCTCCCTTGCCCGGACGATCGATTCCGCCGCGGTTTTGCCCACTCCTCTCACCCGCAAGAACCCCAGCAACAGGGATTCATCTTTGATGATGCACTTTTCGATGCTGGCGTTGATGTCGGGGTTGAGCACGGTGATCCCGTGCCGTTTGGCGTCCTCTTTCAATGTCTCCAGGTTGTAGAACCCCATGGGCTGCTGGTTGAAGATGGCGACGAAGAACTCCAGGGGGTAGTAGTGCTTGAGCCAGGCCATGTGGTAGGCGGTTACACCAAAGGCGAAGGCGTGGGACTCCGGGAACATGTACTGGCCGTTGAACTTCTTGAAGATCGTCTGGGCCACGTCCTCGGGGACGCCCAGACCCTGGGAACCCTGCCGGAACTTTTCCCAGTAGAAGGCGACGAGCGTCTGGTTGTTCTTTCGGATGAAGGCCCGCCGGAGCTGGTCGGCCTCGGCGCCGCTGAACCCGGCCACGTCGATGGCCAGCTGGTTCACCTGGTCCTGGAACAGAATGACCCCCAGGGTCCGCTCCAGCGCCCGCTGCTCCAGGGGGTGGTCGTAGTCCCAGGGGATGCCCAGGGAACGCCGTTGGATGAACAGGGTGACCCCGTCATTGGCCCCAACGCCGGGTCGCACCGCGCCCACCTCGTAGGCCATGTCGGTGAGGTTCCGGGGTTTGATGCGGGGGATGGTCTGTATCTGGGCCGCCGATTCCACCTGGAATATGCCGATGGTGTCGGCCTGGTGCAGCATCTCGTACACCGCCGAGTCATTGAAGTCGATGCGGCTCAGGTCGATGTAGTGGCCCTCCCGCTCTTCGATGAGCAGGAGGATATCCTGCAGTTGGGATAGGGTGCCCAGGGCGAGAAAGTCGATCTTCACGAAACCGGCCTGGTCGATGCCGTCCTTGTCCCAGTGGCAGATATAGCGGCCTTCGATGGCGGCCGGCTGCACCGGCACCATGTCGATGAGAGGAGAAGAGCTGACAATCATCCCGCCGGGGTGTTGGGCCAAGTACTTGGGGAAGCCGTCGAGCTGGGCGGCCAGGTCGATGAGGTCGCGCCACACCGGAGCGTCCACCTTGTCCCGAAATTCGGGAAGGGTCAGCATCTCCAACTGCAGGCTCTTGGCGCTGTAGGACTCGGCCCTCTTGGCCAGCTTGGCGACCTCCTGCAGGGGAAGCCCCAGCGCCTTGCCCAGGTCCCGGACCGCCCCCTTTAGCTGGTAGGTGCTGATCATCCCGGTGAGGGCGGCGTGGTCCCATCCCCACTTTTCATGGACCCGTTTGATCAGCTCTTCCCGGATGTTTCGGGGGAAGTCCAGGTCTATGTCGGGGACCGAGCCTATGTCGTCGGATAGGAACCGGTCCAGGGAGAGGTTGAACTCCAGGGGGTCGATGTGGGAGAGACCAATGAGGTAACCCACCAGCATGGCTACCGATGAGCCCCGTCCCCTTCCCGGCGGCCGCTCTTCCAGGGGTATCTCCGCGTCGCTCAGGCCCAGCTCGATCATGATCTGGCGGGCTATCTGGATGATGTCGTAGTAAATCAGAAAGAACCCCGCCAGGTTATGCCTTTGGACCAGGCTAAACTCTTCCTGGAGTCTCGCCTTTACCTTTTCGGTGACGCTGCCATAGCGGCGCCCGGCGGCCTGGTAGCAGAGGTTTTCCAGGTGGGTTTGGGGGGTGAAGCCTTCGGGCACGGGGTAATCGGGGAACCGGTAGGCCAGGTCTCTGGTGAGGTCGAAGGCGCACCGGCCGGCTATTTTCAAGGTGTTCTCAATGGCTTCCGGGCATCCCCGGAACAGGCCGGCCATCTCCTCCGGAGACTTGAGGTAAAACTGGCCGCTGGGACGGCGTTGCGGGTGGGTGTTCTCCAGGCTCTGGTTGTTGCTGATGGCGACCAGGGCGTCCTGGAGGCGGTGGCGTTCCGGGACGTGGTAGTGGACGTTGTTGGCGGCCACCACTCCCACGCCTAGCCCGCGGGCCAGTTCGATGAGCCGCCGGTTGCGCTGGGTATCGCCCTGGACCAGGTTTTGCTGCAGCTCCACGAAGACGTTGGCCGTTCCGAGCCAGTCCAGGTATTGGCGTAGCGCCCCTTCGGCCTCCTCCGGCCGGCCTTCCGCCAGCAGGCTGGAGACTGGGCCCTTCCGGCATCCGGTGAGCAGGATGAGGCCCTCGGCCAGCTCGGGCAGGTGTCTGGGGTCCAAACCGGGGGTTCGGCGGCCGCCGGTAATGTAGGAGTAGGAGAGGAGGTTGCACAGGTTGCGGTATCCCTGCCGCGTCTCGGCCAGCAGGGTCAGGTGGGAGCCGTCCTTGAGGGTGACCTCCGCGCCGGTGATGGCCTGTAGGTCCAGGCTCCGGGCCACCTCGGCGAAGTGCATGGCCCCGCACAGATTGTCGTGGTCGGTGAGGGCCAGCGCCGGGTAGCCCAGTTCCTTGGCGCGGACGAGTAGTTCCTCCACGGAAGAGGCCCCCTCCTGGAAGGAGTAGTTGCTGTGGCAGTGGAGTTCGACGTACATGTGGCGGTCAGCGGTCAGCTTTCAGGGTCTGGATGAAAGATGTGAATGGTTTGGAGAGTCCTCCATGGCTCGACCTCTCCTCCCCCCTTGTGGGGGAGGATTAAGGTGGGGCATCGCACTCACATTCCAAGGCTTTTAGTATGGTTGCTTTAACCGCTTCAGCTTCCTTTAGAATCTGATTGTTCCAGAACCTGAGCACTTGGTATCCCTGAGCCTCCAGCCAGGCAGTCCTTATTGAGTCATAAACTATTTGTTGGGAATGTTGCCCGCCGTCCAGTTCTATAACCACTCTTCTCTCGAAATTCACGAAATCGACAATGTATCGTCCAATAGGCTGCTGACGGCGAAACTTGTAGCCATTGATCTGGCGCATGCGAAGGTGTTTCCATAGAGTTCGCTCGGATTCTGTGGGGTTCTTCCTCAGTTCTCTGGCTTTTGCGACGTTCATTCCCCCATCCTAACCTTCCCCCACAAGTGGGGAAGGGACTTATGTGATCTTCCCCAAAGGGGGGAAGGGAGTGCTCTCGCTGACCGCTGATCGCTTGCCCTAACCCCTTTGCCGGTACCATTTCCCGGTGGTGAGGTCTCGAAAAACGGTAATGCGCCGGCCGTCCCCGGTGGTCACCTGGTAGTACATCCTGAGGATGGGGTTTTCCCGCCACCACTCCTCGTCGATTTTCCACCGGCCATCTATCGTGACCACCCTGAGCCTGCGGCCCCGTTGGATCAGGGCCAGGGGCCGCTGGCGGGCATCCTCCTCAACGGCGATGGGTACCGGGAGGTTCAGGGGTCGAAGGGCACCAAGACCTGGCGTCTCTCGGGGATTCTGGACCACGGCTCTACATCCTTTACCTGGTAGATGGGCGGTTTGCCGCCCAGGAGGGCCTCCAGTTGCCGCATCATCTCCCGGAGTTGCTCCCGCTTGCGGACATCCGAGAAAAGGCTGGACTGGATGCCGGACTCGCCGGTGAACCCGGCCAGAGTGAGCTTCATGTCTTCCAAGGGGCCGGGCAGGACGGTTGTATCCATCCGGCATTTCAGGGCGAACAGGGCCCTCTCTTTGCTGCCCACCGCCTCCTTGAAGGCGAAGTGCCTGGTCCACGGGGGGTGACGGACCACCTGACTCTCGATGGCAGCCGTGCGCACATACTTGCCGCGGATTTGGGGGTGGCTAAAAGCGCGGCCCAGCAGCGTCTCTACCGCCATTAAAATAGCGGGCTGGGTTACGGCCGGCGAAGGGAAGGTGAGGAATTCCGTCACCGCCTCCTCGCGCTGGAAGGGCAGCAGCGGGCTGCGGTCGATGCCGCCGGCCAGCTCCCAGGCCCGTTTCCCCTCAGCCTTCAACTGGGCTTGGATCGAACCTGCAGAAAGGGCCGCCAGCTGGCCCAAGGTGTGCAGTCCGAAGCGGTGTAGGCGGGTCTTGTTGTCCCAGGACAGGGGCAACAGGTCGACGGAGAGTTCCTTGAGAAACCCGGCTACATCTTCCGGAACCCTGGTGGCCCGGCCGCTGCGGCTGGTCACCGCGGCGACGTAGGCCGGGAATTTCCCCCCGGCCACTCCGATGCGAGGATTGAACTCCTGGGGCACCGCCTGGAGCAGCGACGCTATGAGCCTGGCCTCATCCCCGTACATGGCTTCCAGTCCGTCCAGCCCCACGTAGGCGCGGCCCAGATCGGCCTTCTCCACCAGGGGGCTCCGCTGCTCCAGGGAGCAGATCACCGCGTCGAAGGCCGACTCGTAGTGCGGTGCATCCGCCCGGAGCAAGACCGTGTCCTTGCACCGGGACACGGCCTCTTGAAGAGGCATGCCGGCGACAACTCCCCGGGCCTCGGGAGAGCTGTCCAGCACCAGATCCTTGGAGCCGTAGCATTCCGTTATGACGACCGACTTTCCCCGAAGCTCGGGATACCGCCGCAGCTCCGCTTTCATGGGAAGGTGGGTGACCAGTACGCAGGCGATCAAGCGTTCAGGCATTAGCGAATCCCCCCTTTGTTAAAGGGGGGTCAGGGGGGATTTCGTCTACTTGATTCACAAGAACTTTTAGGATGATATCCACCACCGCATCAAGCTCTTGCAATACCTGCATGTTGCTAAAGCGCAGTATCCGCAGGCCTGCGCTTGCCGGGCAGGCATCCCGTTCCGCGTCATTCTGCGTATGCTCTAGACCCAGGTGTTGTGATCCATCCACCTCCACCACCAACTTAGCGTTGGGCGCGTAAAAGTCTACAATACAAGTTCCTATGGGCTTCTGCCGATAGAATTGCACACTGCGGAGCTGTTTCTTACGCAGCTGTGCCCATAGCATCTGCTCACAATGGGTCATTTCTTTACGCAAGTGGCGTGGAGTCTGTTTGAGGTTGTATTTGAGCATTGTGGGATAACTCTTCAGGGCTTCTTATTTGGCGGGGAAATCCCCCCTGCCCCCCCCTTTTACAAAGGGGGGAACTTCGTATTCAGCCGCGAACGGTCTACTTTCGGGTATCGGATTATATAGAACGAATGTACGACTTAACAACGGGTGTAAGTCAGTAATCTTCGAATTATGATTAAACAAAGTTTTATATTTCAGATAATGTCAGGCAATTCGAGGCTGGTGCTCCCGATGTCGTCGCTCAAGGGTGCAAACATGACCAAAAGAGCAATCCTATTGAGCCAGATCGCGGCTTCCTACTAACGGCAAAACTTTGCCCGCAAGATTCGGATAGATTTTCCCTGAGAGGTACAGTACGCTGGGTTATGGAAGCCTTTTTAGGAAGGAACCTCAAAAGCATTTACAACCGTTTCGAGGCAGGCTGATAAGATGGCAACGCTCAAAGTGCAACCCTCTTCCATCGAGCATGGTGACCCGGACCGCCGCTGGCAGGCCGTGCTGGCCCGTGACCAACGGTCTGACGGCGCCTTCGTGTACGCCGTTCGCTCCACTGGGGTCTACTGCCGGCCCTCCTGTCCCAGCCGGCGGCCCAATCGGGAGCAGGTGGTCTTCTTTCCAGAGCCCGAGGCGGCGGAGAGGGCGGGCTTCCGCCACTGCCGCCGTTGCCGTCCCGACCAACCCTTTTCTGCTGGCCGGCCACTGGAGATAGTGAATCTTGTCTGCCGGTATATTCAAAGTAATCCGGACGGCCCGCCTACCCTGGCCCAGCTCAGCGGCCAGGCTGGCGCCAGCCCCGGATACGTCCACCGGGTCTTCAAGCGGCTGATGGGCATCACGCCCCGCCAGTATGCCGATGCCTGCCGGCGGGACCGCTTCAAGGCCCGGCTGAGAGAAGGATGGGACGTTACCGGCGCGATGTATGACGCTGGGTACGGCTCCACCAGCCGTCTGTACGAGGGGTCAACGGGGCATCTGGGCATGAGCCCGGCCTCCTATCGCCGGGGTGGCCGGGGGGCCAGCATCACCTACACCATCGTGGCCTGTCCGTTGGGCCGGCTGCTGGTGGCTGCCACCGAGCGAGGACTGTGCTCCGTAAAACTGGGCGGCTCCAACACGGAGTTGGATGCCGAATTACGGCAGGAGTTCCCAGGGGCCCAGCTCTACCCGGATGATGGAGTCCTTGGCGAATCCGCCGGGGCCCTGGTGCGCCATCTGAAGGGGGACCTGGCTTATCCGGACCTGCCGCTGGACATCCGTGCCACCGCCTTTCAGCGGCAGGTGTGGGAGTACCTGCGGACCATTCCCTATGGCGAGACCCGGTCCTATCAGCAGGTGGCCGCCGCGGTGGGCCGGCCGGCCGCCGCGCGGGCGGTGGGCCGCGCCTGCGGAGCCAACCCCGTCCCGCTGGTGGTACCGTGCCACCGGGTGGTCAAACAGGACGGAGGCCTTGGCGGGTACCGCTGGGGCCCCGAGCGCAAGGCCGCCCTATTGGGCCGGGAGCGTTCGGCGGCCGAGACGCCCCGGCAGCGGGCGGAGGGAGCCAGTTAGCCGAGGGAGCTTTGAGGGCCGTATAATAGAGAGAAGACACTGCAAGTATCCAGGCTGCGGCAGGTCTTGTGTCCACCATGTCTCCGAACAGGCGTAAGCTATGTCTCCGGTTCATACACCATTCTTAAAAAGGGGAAACAGGGGGATTTGGCCCCAGGACGCGGTCTCCGGTCATGTTCGGATGTTTATGCATCGACCAGTAAGCTCCGCCCCGCGTCTGGCGGTGGCCATCTTGGCCGCCGCCCTGGCGCTTTTCCTGCTGGTTGCGCCGGTCCGGGCGTCCGGCGGCGGCATCCGGGTCCTAGACTCGCGCGCGGAGATCAACTTCCCCGACGGCATCAGCTTCACGCTGGCCGCCGAGGGGGAGGCGGAGATCGTCGAGGTACGGCTGTTTTACCGCACCCTCGAAGATGGCATCTGGTCCTACGCCTATTCCGGCTTCAATACCGGGCGTCACGTCACCGCGAGCTTCAGGCTCAGCATAGGCGGGTCCAACTACCTGCCTCCCGGCGCCACGCTGGAGTACTACTACGTCATTCGTGATGCCCGAGGCAACGTCCATGAAACCTCCCCCAATGTGATCGAGTACACCGACGATCGTTTCGAGTGGGAGCGGATTCAGGCCGGTCCTCTGCTCCTGCTGTACCATGACCTGCGAAGATCCAAGGTCGAGGCGGTGACCCGCGACGTGGAGGAGCGGCTGGACCACATCTTCAACTTGCTTCGGATAGAGACCGGCCAGCCAATCAGAGGAGTCATCTACAACCGGCCCGACGAGGCGGAGGACGCCTTTCCCCGGCAAAGCCGGACCACCGACGAACTGCATCTTTTCGGGGGGTTCGCCTTTCCCGCCACCGGGGGGTTCGTTGGCGTGGGATTCCAGACCGGCATCATCGTCCATGAGGCGGCGCATCTGCTGCTGGACCAGGCGCTGGAACCCAACGCCCTCCCCCTGCCCTCCTGGTTGGACGAGGGGTTTGCCAGCTACGTGGCGCCGGGCGCTACTCCCTACAGCGGGAAAAGCCTGAGTTCCCGGGGCCTGCCTTTGCGGGCCATGACCAGGGTCTCGGGGACCCCCCTGGCCATAACCACCTTCTATCAGAAGGCGGAGAGCGTGTTGGCTTACCTGATCGAGGAGTATGGGGTCGAGCCGTTCCAGCAGTTCATTGGAGAACTGGGCCAGGGCAGCACGACGGAGCAAGCCCTGCTCACGGCCTATGGATTCGACGTTAACGGGCTCGAGGACCTGTGGGCCGTTGACGCCAAGCGGCCACCGGCGCCGGCCCCCGGGTCTCCGGCGAGGAGTTCTCCCTGGGTGAGTTTCAGCACGCTGCTCATCGGTGGCTTGGCGGCGGCCGTAGCCCTGGTGGTGGTGACGCGCCTCGCCATCAGGCGGTTGCGCCCTCGCGTGGACACCGGCGAAGGCCTCCAACCCTGGGAGGACCCGGACCTTCTGGACCCCAACGACGAAGACGAATATCGCTTCTGAGCTTCCCCTGCCCGCGACTTTTTGGTATGCTCTGGGTCGGGTCGGCGAAGTGCCTTTGTCGCCTTGAGCCCCTCGGCTGCGCTTGAGAAAAAACTCCGAGAGGGGCCTGGAAAGATAAAGGGAATTACCCTGCCCCAGGTTTCTCCCACGCCTCCAGCAGGATTCGGCCGGCGGTTTCAAGGTTACATTTTCCGCCCGAAGCCGCTTGCTTCACAAACAGCATCAGCAAGGAGGTCCCACATGAGCAATAATGAGATTCAAGAACTGCAAGAGGGCTTGCGCTCCGCCCGTGAGGCCGTGCTTTCGGCCATCGAGGGGATTTCGGAGGCGGAAGCAAAGGAAGTGCCGGAGCCCGGCGAGTGGACCGTGGCCCAACTGATGGGCCATATCACGGAGGTTCAATCTTTCTGGGTTTCAAAAGCAATCTTGATAACCAGAGAGGATGACCCCAACGTTGCCCGCAATGCCGCCGAGGGTGAACTGCGGACGGCCTCCGTAGCCGGCATGGCCCAGCACAGTGTGGCCGATCTCAGACAGAAAATGATCGCCGCCAACGACGCCGCTGTGGCCACAGTTGGGGGTATCGACCCCAAGGACCTGAACCGGCTGGGACACCGCGGCGAAGGAAAATCCGTATCCGCCGGCCAAATCGTTCAGTCCGTGGCGTCCCATCTCAGAGAACACGCCGGCCAGATCACCGAGACCCGCCGGATCGTGCGAGAGAGGCAGTAAGGGAGAAGCCGGGCGCCGGACAAAACTAGGAAGCCGCAACGGCCCGTCCCGCCAGCGGTCAAGTGCCCACCCACCACCGGCTCCGGCAGTTTGACCCGGACCAGGTTTAGGCTGGCTCCCCATTCGACACATAGGCGATTCAGGCCGGCCCCGGCGGATCAGGCGGCGGTCAATTTCGTGCAACATCTCAATGATTGAGCAGGTTTTTTGCGACGGGAATCGGGTATACTCTTTGCGGTGCATCCCATGGCTCGGGGTCTGGCGGTCCCGTTCCGCGGTCCTCGTCCATGGAGCGGACACCGCGCGGTGCAAATATTTGAGGTACGATAGGTAGATGCAATGAGAACGCTGGTTTTGCTCGGCACTCTCGCAATCGCACTTTTCCTGATGGCGTGTACGTTGGTCACGTCAACTGACACGCCAAGCCCGGCTCCCACGGCAATTCCCGCATCGGCTCCCGATGCAGGGGTCGCCGGAGCCTCTAATTCAAAATGCGCGCCAGCTCAGGCCGCAACCGGAGGAGCCTTGAAGCAATATGACAGCCCGCCCTCGATGTCTATCGAGCCCAGTGCAAATTACACCGCGACCATCAAGACCAATTGCGGTGCGATCTCCCTGGAGTTACTGGCCGACAAAGCTCCGATAACCGTCAATAATTTCGTGTTTCTAGCTAAGGACGGGTTCTACGACGGGGTGGTCTTCCACCGGGTAATACCGGACTTCATGATTCAGGGAGGCGACCCCACGGGGACCGGGAGCGGCGGGCCCGGCTACAGGTTCCAGGACGAATTCGACCCCTCGGTGACGTTCGCCAAGTCCGGAGTTCTGGCCATGGCCAACGCCGGACCCGGCACCAACGGGAGCCAGTTCTTTATCACGCTGGCGCCCACACCTCATCTGAACGGGGCCCACACCATATTCGGCCGCGTGGTCCAGGGTCAGGATGTTGTGGAAGCTATCGTCGCGACCAGAGGTCCCGGGGACCGGCCGAAGGAGCCCGTGGTTATCGAGACCATCGCCATAGTCCAGGCCGGCTAGCCGCCGGCCTGGATCTCGGGTCCGGGGCCACTAGCCGCCCTTCTTGACTTCCACCTTGGCCAGACGCTCCAGGAAGTGGAGGATGGCGGAATGGTCTGCCTCGGACTCTCCCTCGTTGACCAACGCCGCCAGCATCTGCTGCACCAGGGCGGTGACCGGAAGGGGAATGCTCAGTTCCTGGGCTGTCTGCATCACGTTGCGCAGGTCCTTCTGGTGGAGGCGAATGCGGAAGCCGGCCTGGAAGTTCCGGCTCAGCATCATCGGCGCCTTGGCTTCCATCACGGCGCTGCCGGCCAGGCCTCCCCGGATTGCGTTGAACACCTTCTCCGGGTCCACGCCCGCCCGTTGGGCCAGCACCAGGGCTTCGCTCAACGCCTCGATGTTGGCCGCCACGCAAATCTGGTTGGCCAGTTTGGTGACGCCGCCGGCGCCTATGTCGCCCGTCAGGACCACGTTGCCGCCCATGATCTTCATCAGGTCGTAGCAATCGTCGAACACTTTCTGCTTGCCCCCGACCATGATGGCCAGGGTGGCGTTGATGGCGCCGGGCTCACCACCGCTCACCGGCGCGTCCAGCATCTCGACGCCCTTCTTGGTGCACTCGGCGGCGATTCTCTGTGAGACCAGCGGTGCAATCGAACTCATGTCGATGATGACGGAGCCGGACTTTGCCCCTTCCAGCACCCCGTTGGGCCCCAGAATCGCCTTCTCCGAGTCGGCGGAATCAGGAAGCATGGTGATGATCTTGCCGGCGGCGGCGGCCACCCCTTTGCAGGAAGAACCGTCCTTGGCCCCTTCGGTGACCAACTCCTCCACGGGCGCGCCCACGATGTCGTACACCGTGAGGGCATAGCCCGCCTTCATCAGGTTGCGCGCCATGTGCTTTCCCATGATCCCGAGTCCGATAAATCCAATCTGCTCCGCCATGCTTACTCCTGTGGCCGTTCGAAAATAAACCCTGCCAAGCAAAAGCCACTCTATCATACCCCTAGGCACATCGCTAGATGCAGCGCCACGCCTGAGTAGGGCGGCGCGTTAGATTTGACGGGCCTACCCTGAAAATAGCGGCCAGGACGGGGATTGCCAAGCTGGATGAGGTTGAGATTGGGCTGGGTTGCCCATCTTTGGCGAGGCAAAACCGCCTTCTCGATTCTCCCGGTGATTCGTTGGGCCAAGCCGGAGGTCAACGCAAAGCAGGCTGAATCCTCAGGCGCGGCGTCGAGTACTACCCTCCGTTGTGCTAACGGGCGGGCGGGTTTATGATACTTCCTGCTGAATTCATCGATCGAGGTCCTAATGGCGGAAGGCAAGACAGCGCTGGTAACCGGCGGGGCGGGGTTCATCGGCTCCCACCTGGTGGACCGGCTACTGGCCCTGGAATATCGCGTGGTTATTGTAGACAACTTGAGCAGCGGAAAGTTGAAGAACCTGAACCGGGCCGCCACCTTCCACCACACCGACATCACCCACCCGTCCGTCAACGATGTATTCCAGAGAGAGCAGCCGGATATCGTGTTCCACCTGGCCGCCCAAACCAGCGTCACCCAATCAATCAGGGACCCCGTCACAGACGGCGGGATCAACGTCAACGGCACCCTGCGGATACTGGAGGCGGCGCGGCGTCACGGCATCGAGAAGTTCATCTACTCTTCCACCGGGGGCGCTCTCTACGGGGACCCCGAGGTGGACCCCTGCCCGGACGACCATCCCGTCAAGCCTCTGTCTCCCTACGGCATGTCCAAATACCTTGGGGAGCAGTACCTCGACTTTTACCGGCGGCTATACCGCCTCAACTATACCTGCCTGCGGTATGGGAACGTCTACGGTCCCCGGCAAGACCCCCATGGCGAGGCCGGGGTGATCGCCATTTTCAGCCAGGCCATGCTGGAGGGCAGACAGCCCGAGATTTTCGGGGACGGTGAACAGGAGCGCGACTTTGTCAACGTCGATGACGTGGTCGAGGCCAACATCCGCGCCGTGGACCGGGGGGTCGGCATGGCGATGAACATCGGTACCGGTCAGAGGACCAGCATCAACCGAATCTTCGAAATATTGAAAGGCATCATAGGTTATAAGTGGGCAGCCGTGCATGGCGCGGCCCGCCTGGGCGATGTTTACCAAATAAGCCTGGAGAGCACCCGTGCGGCTGAGGAGCTGGGCTGGGCCCCTCAGGTTGGCCTGGAAGAAGGCCTGCGCCGCACGGTAGAATACTTCCGCCGGACGGCCCACGCCGCCCGGTAATCCGACCCGACTAGACTGGAGGCGAACAGAGAGAATGGAAGCAGAGTACGATGTCATCATCCTCGGAGCAGGCGCCTCCGGGCTCGCAGCGAGCCTTTACACCTCCCGAGCGATGCTGAAGACAGTGGTCCTAGAGTCCCTCGGAGCCGGCGGGCAGCTCTTGATCACCGACGAGATCGAGAACTACCCGGGGTTCCCCAAGGGTGTCAAAGGACCCGAGCTGGCCATGAGCATGGAGGAGCAGGCCACCCGCTTCGGCGCCGAGGTGGAGTACACCGAGGTGGAAAGCCTGGAAGACCTGGATAAGCCGGTCAAGGTGGTCCACACCGACAGCAAGGACTACACTGCCAAGGCCATTATCATCGCCACGGGCGGGAGCCACAACAAGCTGGGCGCGCCGGGCGAGGACGAGATGGCAGGCCGGGGCGTTTCCTATTGCGCAGTATGCGACGGCAACTTCTTCCGGGGCCAGGACGTTGTGGTGGTCGGTGGGGGCGACGCTGCCCTGGACGAGGGGCACTATCTCAGCGGCATCGTCAAATCGGTCACCGTGATCCACCGCCGGGACGAGCTTAGGGCCACCAAGGTGCTGCAAGAGCGGGCCTTCAACAAGCCCAATTTCAAGTTCCTATGGAGCCACGTGGTCGAAGAGTTCGTGGGCGACGAACTTCTAGTATCCGCCCGGGTCAAGAACCTCAAAACAAACGAGGTGTACGACTATCCTACCGCCGCCGCGTTTATCTACGTCGGCTTCCATCCGAACACCGAGTTTCTGAATGGCATGCTCGAGACGGATGACATGGGCCACATTGTCACCGATGACCACATGCGGACCAAGTTTCCGGGAGTCTACGCCTGCGGCGATGTCCGGGCGGAGTCGACCCGCCAGTTGGGCGCCGCGGTCGGCGACGGCATCACCGCCGCCCTGGCGGCCTTCCACGATATGAGCGTTTGATAGCTGATACCACGTTCGGGGCCGTCAGCGGATAGCCGGGGCAAACACCTTCGCAGCACAGGGTCTGCCCTGGCCCGCACCGGACCACGTCATGCCAAACGCTCCTCCACCAGATAGAAGGCGTTACCCTTTCGCGCTATGTAGTGAAGCTGATTGGGCGAGTCGAAGATGATGCCTCCACCTCCAGAGGGAGCGGGGATGGCGTTGTACTGGCTCCCCTCTTCCCCGTCAATCACGACCAGCGACCTCATGTGTACCACGACACCCAGTCTTCGCGTAGCAGCCCAGACCACATAAGCCACCCGCCGGCTGTCGGGAGCGAACATTAGAGACTCTATTGCTATCGTGTTGTAAAGCTCCTGTTCCCGCCCATCCAATACTACAAACCAATGATCCGACCACGGCAGCCATCCCTGGCTAGCCACATAGGCCACTCGTCGGCTATTCGGGCTAAAAGCAAGGCCACCTTCCACACGGTCGTACTCCTTCTGTGCCTGACCGTCCACCACGACCACATAAGCTCCTCCTTCACACCTACTGAACTCGTAGGCCAACCTTTGGCTGTCCGGGCTGAATATGATCGACACTACGCCGTCGGTGTCCCCATCGAGGTGCTTCCCCTCCTGACCATCCACAATGACACGCCACTTCCCATTCCACCCGCCTGCATTCGCCGCGTGGGCCACCCGCTGACTGTTCCGGCTGAAAACGAGAGACCATTTCCCTATCTCGTTGTACTGCTCTTGCTCTTGACCATCTACAACCACGAAGTGCTTCTTCGCTTCGCGAGCTACGTAGGCCACCCGCTGACTGTCGAGGCTGAAAACGAGAGAACCTCCCTCTATCCTGTCGTACTGCCGGTCTACCTGCCCGTTCACAACTACAAACCACTTATTGCCCGCACGAGCCCCATATGCCATCCGCTGACTATCGGGGCTGAAAACCAGAGACTGTTTCTCTATCCTGTCGTACTGCTCTTGCTCCTGACCATCAACAACTACAAACTGCTTATTGCCCGCGCGAGCCACGTAGGCCACCCGTTGACTGTCGGGGCTGAAACGGAGAGACCCTTCCGCTACCCTGTCGTACTGCTTGCCCTCCTGCTCGTCCAAGACCGCCACCCGCTTCTTGCCTGCACGAGTCACATATCCCACCCGTCGGCTGTCGGAGCTGAAAACCAGAGACTGTTCCTCTATCCTGTCGTACTGATTCTCCTCCTGCCCGTCCACAACTGCAAACCGCTTCTTGCCCGCACGAGCCACATAGGCCACCCGCTGACTGTTGGGGCTGAAAACGAGAGACCCTTTCTCTACGCCATCGTAGTGCTTCCCCTCCTGCCCGTCTACCACAACAAAACAACTGGAGACCGTAACAGGTTCAACCATGTAGGCCACTCGCCGACAGTCGGGACTCACGATCACGGATTTCCCCATCATCGAGGGGTGACCCTGGTCTATTAGCCGCTCGGATACAGTTCTCTCGACCATTTCGGCAACCTCTTTCGATGGGCCGGCGTATTCTACTGCCTGGCATTGGTACTGAGATGCTAACCCACGGCCTGGCGCGACACAAGTGATAGGGTGTCGAGCGCCGCGGTCGGCGACGGCATCACCGCCGCGCTGGCGGCCTACCACGATATGAGCATTTGATGGCCTTTTCCAGGGGACGAACCGGGGCTGGCCGTCCCGCGGTTATAGCCCGGTTAGCTCCCGCCCCAGCAGCAGCACTCCGCCAACCACGATGACCGCCAGGGCTACGTAGCGGAACACCTGGGCGTCCATCCGGCGCACTATCAGGGTGGCCAGGCCGAAGCCGGCTATGAGGCCCGGAAGCAGGATGGCAATGTTGCCCACCGTATCTCGATCCACCAGCCCGGCTCGGGCGTACAGGGCGAAGGCCAAGATGTTGACCGAGATGAAGTAGAACGCCAGGGTAGCCCGTATGACCTGGGGGGGCCATCTCTGGGCGATGACGTATATGGCCGCCAGGGGCCCGCCGATGCTCAGGGCGGAAATCGACAAAGACGTAAGGAAACCGACGAACGGGGCGGATGAAGGGCTGTGGAAAAACGGCAGCTTGACCTTCCAGAGGGTGAGGGGAGCCAGGCCCAGGATTACCAGGCCGATGGTTATCCGAAGAGTAGCCGGACTGGCCGAGTCCAACGCCAGCACCCCAATGGGCACCGCTACCAGGCCGCCCAGGGTCATCCTCCATACCACCTTCAAGTCTAGGTGGCGGCGGGTTTGGATCAGCACGGCCACCAGCAGGATGCCGATGAGGGTGTTGACGATGACCACCACCGATTGGGGGGCAACGAACAGCAAGAGCACCGGCGCCACCACCAGCCCCAGCCCAAAGCTGACGGTGCCCATGACCAGGGCGCCGAGGGTGACGATGGCCAGGGCTATCAGCAGTTCCAGGCCGGATAGCAAGCTAGACCCTTAAAAGGCCGCGCGAGGCCGCCTCATGCAACGCCGCTTCCACCTGCACCACCGGAGGGCCGTTGCGCTCAACCGACACCTCTAAATGCTGGCCGGGAGTTACTGTAAAGGCCCGCTCGCCGTCCAGGGCCACGGTGCAGTGCCGCCGCTCCATCGACACCCGTTCGCCGTCGGCCAACCGCCGCCAGGAGCTAACCGGCACCTGACTGACAATCCCCGGGGCGATGGGGGCCAGGACCATCTGGCTCTCTGGCTGACTTCCTGGCTGGCCTTCAGGGCCGGGGTTGCCCGCAGGGCTGCTGGGCTCCCCGTCATCGGCCCCGGCGAGGCAGTAGTGCAACCCGCCTTCCTCGGCCATGGACACCGGTTGCAGCTGGGCTCCGATGGAGGAAAGGCCGATGGACGCCGGTTCGGCGCGGGTTAGAAACACCTCATAGAGGGTGCCGGTATCCCAGATGGCCCGGGCCGCCACGAAACGTTCCCGGGACAAGGCCACGTCCACCAGAGCCATGTCCCGGTACTCGCCGTCCACGTATATCGTCAGGGTCTTGCTTTGTATGGAGACTCGTTCCAGGTCGAGATCACCCCGGGCCAGCAGACCGGCAGCCAGGCCGGCGAGGGTGCCCTCGACCATTGCGGGGAACACGTTGTTGGTCCCGGTGGAAATGGCCACCAGCGGCAGGGTGGCACAGCCTCTGACCACCGCCCGGTTGGTGCCGTCGCCGCCAAGGGTCACCAGGCAAGCAACCCCTAGATCGTGCATCAGCCCGGCGGCCCGGATCGTGTCCCCCTCCTCGTAGTGGGCGGGCATCTCCAGCAGAGCCAACTCCAGGGAGAGCCGGGAGTCGTCTCGGGCCCGCTCCACCAGGTGGGAGCTGTCGGGCATGGCCACCACCCGCTGGACGCCGACCGCCTGGAGGCCGAGAAGGACCCGGCGCACGATGTTGACCTTCTCCCAGTCCGGAACCACCCGGCCTTGGGCGACCAGCCGGCGGATGTCTTTGCTGGCCGCCGGGTTGGCGATGATTCCGACCAGGGACAAGAGACTCCTCCTATCTGGAATTCAGGGCCGCGGTGGCGGCTGCTATAATGAGCGCGATTGTAGCCACCTCCCGTGGCACCGTCAATCTTCGGATTGGTGAGCAACCATGGATACGGACCTCTGCTTCGCCTCGGCGACCGGCCTGAGCCGGCTGATCCGTTCCAGGGAAGTGTCGGTGGTGGAGCTTACGGAGTTGTTCTACCGCCGCATCGAGGAGTTGAACCCCCGGCTGAACGCTTACCTGGCCCTGTGCCCGGACCAGGCCCTGGCCACGGCGCGTACCGCCCAGGATGCCGTCCAGCGGGGTGACTCTCTTGGGCCGCTTCACGGCATCCCCATCTCCGTGAAGGACCTGGAGATGACCAAGGACATACCCACCACGCTGGGCTCGCTGGTGTTTCGCGGCCGCGTTCCCGACGCCGACTCGGTGGTGGTGGAAAGGGTGCGACGGGCGGGCGCCATCATCCTGGGCAAGACCAATACCCCGGAATTCGGGCAGTCGGGCACCACCGAAAACAAGCTGGGCGACGCCTGCCGCAATCCCTGGAACACGGAACGGACGCCCGGCGGCTCCAGCGGCGGCGCGGCGGCGGCCCTGGTGGCCGGGATGAGCACGCTTGCCACGGGCAGCGACGGCGGCGGCTCGATTCGGATTCCGGCCAGCTTCAGTGGCGTGTTCGGCATCAAACCCTCTCAGGGCCGGGTGCCTCGGTACGGAGGCTACGGCCGCCCCGCGGCCAATCAATTCTCCCAATCGGGACCCATGTCGCGGACAGTTCGGGATGCGGCCCTGCTGCTGCAGGTGATTGCGGGCCCCGACTCGCGGGACCCAACCTCCATGCGGGAGCAACCCCCCGACTTCATGGCGGACCTGGATGGGGGCGTCCGAGGCTGGCGCATAGCTTGGAGCGCCGATCTGGGCTACGCTCCGGTCGACCCGGAGGTGGCCCGGATCACCGGGGAAGCGGCGCGGCTCTTCGAGGCGCTGGGCGCGACGGTGGAAGAGCCGGCCCTGGCCATCGAAGACCCGTTTCCAGCCTTCTGGGACATCTTCGCCACCGCCACCTACTCTTCCTACGGCCACCTGCTGGACGACCACCGGGAGGACTTCACCGATTACGGGCTGCGGGCCCTGGAGCACGGGGCCTATCTGAGCGGAGCGGACCTGAACCGGGCGCTGCTGCGGGTGGACCAGCTGCGGCGGCAGATGGAGGACTTCTTCGATGGATATGGCCGGGGATACAATCTGCTGCTGACGCCAACCATGGCGGTGCCGGCCTTTCCCATCGAGCAACGCCCCTCGGTCATCGGCGGCAGAGAAGTGGAACCCTTCTGGGGCTACCTGCCCTTTACATTTCCCATCAACATGACGGGGCAGACCGCGGCCAGCGTGCCCTGCGGCTTCTCCGCCGATGGCATGCCCATCGGCCTGCACATCATCGGCCCCCGGGGCGCCGAGGCCAAGGTGCTGCAGGCGTCGGCCGCCTTCGAGCAAGCCCGGCCCTGGAGCGACAAGCGGCCCCCGGTTTCGTGAGGAAGCGTCCGTCCACCCTGGAGATGATAGGCTTCGCGGAAGCTTCAACCGCCTGAACCGGCTGAGGCATCCCCATATCGGCACCTGGCCGGAGGGGTGAATGCTTCACCGAATCCCCTCACATTCGTCATTCCGGCGAAGGCCGGAATCCAGCTAACCAAGCTCCTCATACAAATCGCGCCATCGGGGATTCGACTCCTCAATTAGTGCGATCTTCCAGGACCGCTTCCAATCCTTGATTCTCTTCTCTCGCCCAATCGCACTCTCCATCGTAACGTGCGCTTCGTACCACACTAGCGCGTGCACGCCGTATCGCTGGGTGAACCCTTGGGCCAGGTCCCCTTTGTGTTGCCAGACACGTTGGACGAGATTGGAGGTGACGCCCACGTACAGCGTACCGTTTCGCCTGCTGGCCAGGAGGTACACGCAAGGTTGCCGCCCTGGGTTCCGGCTTCCGCCGGAACGACGATGGTGAGGCACGAGGGTGTTCCTTCTCGTCATGCTCACCTCGACACTCCCGCACCCCTCCACGGCAGTTGCGACATTCCCCTTGTTACCGCCGCGCTCCTCTCGTCATTCTGGCGAAGGCCGGAATCCAGAGAAACGCTTGCTGCTTCTAGGCCTTTGCCGGGATGAAGTGCTGGGTACCGAGCCTCTTACGAGATGCTCTGCTCACGCAACCCAAACCTGATTCTTGTCATTGCGAGCCCTTCGGCTTGACCCAGGATAGACCCCGCGAGGAATCTCGCTGATACGCTGGGATTCCTCGCTTCTCTCGGAAGGACATCCGGCAGCAATCGAGTTGGCTTAGCGCCGGTTCATCCGCTCCGCCGGTAGAATTCCGAGTGGGGATAGAAGTCTTCCCAGGCCCAGTCAAAGGCAGTGATGTAGGGCACCCTTTGCAGGACCTCCCCTCGCAAGGGCCCGTCGACGGCGATCCCGCAGGCCACGTCCCAGGTGCTGCCGGTCTGGCGGTCCATCAGGTCGTCTTCCAGCTGCTCGAACTCCAGCTCCCGATCTCTCGCCCGCCTGATGAACGCGTGCACCGCGTTGGTTTCGGAGTTGGCGATCAGCCCGCCAATTATCTCCACCAGCAGGTACCCGCCGGTTAGTGCCAGGGCGGTAGTCAGGCCACGCCGGCTGGCGGCACGGTGGTCGTGTCGTTGTGCGCCGCCTCCAGCCGGGCTTTGCCGGCCCTGGTTGTCTTCCATGGCAGCTCAGCGGGGAACGGAGGCGTGAGACGCTTCGTTTGGCCCTTTGTTTGGCCCTTTGTTTGGCCCTTTGTTTGGCCCTTTGTTTGGCATTGAACTAAGCTTATTCCAGTTGACCGCCGGGACGCAACGATCCGGCACCCGTGGAACGGCCCCTCGACCAACTCCGCCGCCAGCGCCCCCCCGGCGCTGGCGGTGGCCTCCGGTCAAATGGCTAGAGCTGGAAAGTCTTCTTCCAGACGCCGGGAGACAGAGGGGCGTGCCGCATGAGGGAACGCATCCGGGCGTTGTCGGGGTTTATGTCCCGCTGTTTGAGCCACTCCGGCTGCTCGGATACATTCTCGTTCACGAACTCGTAGATGACGCCGTACCCGGTAAGGCCCTTCACTCCCTTCAACCGCCGGGCCCGGATGCACCCCGGCACCTTCTCGTAGTTGGTCGTGTAGACGTTGTTGTACCACTGGTTCCACTCGTCCTCGTGCTCCGGCGAGATGTCCATCCGGCCGATCTGAAGGGCGGGCGCCATGTCGCTCTGGGCGGCTTCGGGGCTCAGCGTCGCCGGACGGATAATCTCGAAGACGGGGTTGAGGAAATTGGAGCCGATCACCTGGGGTCCGACCCGCAAGGCCCAATCAGATTTCGGCCGTTTCGTCCAGGCGTCGCTATCCACCACGGCGGGGCTCTCCAACTCGTAGCAGGCCAGGTGCTTCGGGCCGCTCTTGACCGCCTCGTAGCGGGCGGCGTTCAGCACGCCGGGAATGGTCAGCAGCTCGGGGATGTGCTCTTCGTTGTACCAGCGGTTGAAGTCATCCTCCTTGTCGGCGGGTACGTCGACAAAAACCATCAACAGCCCTTTGCCTTTCTTGTTGGCCATAATTCCCCCCCAATTCTAACTTCGGGCAGACCTATAATACATAATTGCCGGCGTTGGTGCACCGGTTGCCAAACCCGGATAATTTTCAGCCCCTCCCCACTAACGAAGACGCGAGGGGCGAGGCCTCTCGCACTCCCCTGGCTATCTTTTTGAGCATTAGCAGGGAGGCTGCCAGATGACCTTTCCTTCTTCCGGGGCGGTCCACCCGGGCCGGAGTTGTGGAAGAACGCCAGGGGGGAGTCACCGCCCGCCGATGTTCCTTTGCCCAACCCAAAGAAGACGAGCGGGCAGCGGGGCGCGCTACGTAAACATATCAAATATATTTCCCAGCTTGCTGCTGTCCGCCCTGTACATCTCGGTATAGCTGCACCGGGTGCAGGTTACCGTGGTGAACTTGCGGTTCTGTATGTCTAGCACCTTGGACAGGAAGCCTCCGGTGGCCCGGAACTCGCTTGTTTCGTATTCAGTATTGGCGCACTTGGGGCATTTGTAGGCGCTGATCGCCATGATTTTTCTCCCCTGAGGTGTTCGAAGGTCTCCGGCGCTTGTTCAGGTGATCAGTGACTGAGTGACTCGATGGCGGACTAGGGGGACGCCTGGTAAATGACTGGTCTATAGCGAGGGGGTGGAATGGGTTTTCCTTCGGCGTGTGCCGCCTCCAACCAGGCTGTCTTGGCGTGATTCAGCTCGGCTAGAGCTTTCTCCGGCGTATCTCCGAAAGCGGAGCATGACTCGAGGTCTGGAATGTCGGCAATGTACCCGCCATCCTCCTCACTGTGGAAGATGTTGATGTGGTAGTGGTTCATTCTCGGTCCTCCATTCGCAGATTGTGTCGCTCGACTAGCCGAAGGAATTGTCGAATTTGATAGGGTTTCGCTTGGCCGGCGACCTCCTGGATGTTGATCAGCTCGGCAATATGGGGATGTTTGAATATATGGTGGCTGCCGCTGATGCGAGCCAACTCAAACCCGAAGCTTTGCACCAAGTCAGTCAGGTCGGAGAACCGGACATTGCGCGTTGCACCCCGCGACAGCCGGAGAAGAAATCTGCTGCGGCGTGTCACGCCGGCAGGATGGGCGGAGTGTTCTCGTCCCTGGGCACTTCCCGGAGCTTGAGGCCGCTGCCGTCGGTGAACCAGGGCAGTTTTGGGTCCCGGGAAGGTAGCATCACGGTGGCGTGCCCCGGCGCGGTCAACTCTCCCCGCTGGTTCTCGGCCCAGATCTCCAGGTCGACCAGAGGGGCGCCGTCGTGGACGTACTTCCGGACCACCTTGCCCTTGCACCACTGGGTGTCCCCGTAGACGTTGAAGCGGCGGGTCTCTATCCGCAGCCGTTTCAGAAAGGCGTCGTCGCCCATCCAGTTGGTCAGGAGGGTGCCCATCCAGGAGACCCGCTGGGGGCCGTAATCGTAAGCTCCGGGTACGCCCACGGCCTCGGCCACCGAGTCTCGCATATGCCCGATGCCGGTGTATTCCAGACCACCCCCGGCTTCCGGGTTGCGGAAGAAATGGCCGGGGTGGCGAAGCGCCTCCCGCAGCAGTACGCCGTGGGCGCTGGAGCGGCCGGTGCCCACCAGGAAGGCGCTGACGTCCTGCAGCGACAGCGGGCCTCGAACGACGGGATCAAGCTCTTCGCCGATCTTGGTGTCCTCCCAGTACCTGGGCCGGCTGCCTCGGTAGTCCTCTTTCAACACCTGCTCGTCGATGGCCTCCAACTCCGCTTCGGTGTACTGGTGACGCTTGGGAATGTTGGCGTATTTGCCCCGCTCCCGGGATGCCTTTCGCTGGTGGCGGGTGCACCATCCGACCACCCGGGCCACCAGTTCGTCCCGCTGGTTGCTGTAGATGGTCTCGACATACTGGATGACCAACTTGGCGGAGTAGCGGCTCTCCTTCTCCTGCACGTCCAGCACCCGCTCCACGCAATTGACGGCGTCGCCCGGGCGCATCACCCGGAAGAACTCCCAGTCGTTGCCGGCGAAAAAGCCGTGGATGCCGGGCAGTCCCCACCGGGTCCGGCCGGACCAGTGGCGCATGTAGGGAGCGCACGGATGGCCGATGACCGAGCCGTACTTGGTGTTTGCCGCGTATTCCTGATCCCGAAACAGCGGGTTGGCGTCGCCGATTCCGTTGACGAAGTTGAGCAGCGCGCCCAGGGATGCGTCTCGGGTGAACTGCTCGGTGCGCAGCCGCATCCCGATCATCGCCTTGGCGTTGGCGACGGCCTCCTCGGAGATGCCATCCACCTCGGGAAGGGTTTCTACCACCTTGGAGCGTTCGTCTTGTTGAGTCATCGTGTCTCCCTAGGAAGCATTTATAGCTATCAGCCTTCACCCGTGGGAGGCGGACCGCTGATATCCCACTTTACCAGAGGACTTGAGCCTCTTCCAATCGCTGGATTTCGGCGTCGGGCAGGCCCAGGATTCCGCCGAAGACCTGATGGTTGTGCTCTCCCATGAGAGGGGCGTGCCGCTGGATGGCTGGAGGAGTTCGGCTGAGCTTCCACATCAGGTTGAAAATGGGCTCGGTCCCCAACGCTGGATGGTCGATGTCCTGATACAGTTCCCGGTCCCGGAAGTGGGCGTTGAACAGCCGCTCTTCAGCGCCCATGACCGGGATGGCGGCCACGCCGTGGGCTTGGAGTAGCTCCATGTTTTCCTCCGCCGGCCGGAGCATCGTCCAGGCCGACAAATGCTGGTCCAGCTCCCGGCGGTGCTCTAATCGCGCGTAGCGGCTCGAGAAGAAGGGCTTGTCCGTCCAGCCGGGCTCACCCATGGCCCGCTTCAAGCCCTGCCACTCGTCTTCGGTTCGCACGGCGATGGAGACCCACCGGTCGTCCCCCTGGCAGGGGTAGTTGCCGTAGGGGGCCATCACCGGGTCGTGGTTGCCTTTGGGCCGCATTACCCGGCCGGTCATTACGTACTCCATGAGGCCGGCCCCCATGGTCGCGGCCGTTGCCCGAAGCATGGAGACGTCGATGTACTGGCCCTTGCCGTTACGCCTTCGCCGGTACAGGGCGGCGGTGATTGCAAAAATGGCGTGCAGGGCCCCGCAGATATCGGCGTAGGCGTGCTTCATGCCCAGGAGACGTTCTCCCTCGTAGCCTATGGTGCTGTCGAGTCCGGCCAGCGCCCCCACGGATGGGGCGTAGGCCCGCAGGTCCCGCAGGGGGCCGGTCTGCCCGTTGGAGGAAATGGAGGCCATGATAATGTCCGGCTTGATTTGGCGCAGGGTCTCGTAGCCCAGCCCCAACCGGTGCATGACTCCGGGCGAGAAATTCTCGATGACCACGTCGCAGTGCCCGGCCAGCCGGCGGGCCAGCTCCACCGCCTCCGGGTGGCCGGTGTTGAGGGTAATGCCGAGCTTGCTCCGGTTGACGTTGTGGAACATGGGGTGCTGCTCCGGGTCCGGCTTGGTGCCGATGATGGGACGGCCCAAGCGCATGTAGTCCAAGCGCTGACGGCTTTCCACCTTGATGACCTCGGCGCCCATATCGGCCAGCACCATGCCGGGGATGGCCCCGGCCAGGACCCAGCCGAAGTCCAGGACCCGGTATCCGTGGAGCGGGCCGTTGGGTTTTGAATGCTCGTCGGCGCCCAAAAGACTCATCCCTCCGTTAGGTTTCGGCTATCAGCCGGTAGCTGGCCCTTGATGGCAGTGACCAAAGACATCTGACCTGCGGGTGGCAAATTAAGCGACGGGGCCTACGGACCCAAGCGAAAGGGCGGGTACTCGTCTCGCATGAGGAGAGCGTATGCCATAACCCTCAAGGTCCACCGGTTGATGCCGATGACCAGCTCGAATATGTCCTTGGGGTACCGGCCGGTGAAAAGGAGACCCACCGCCGCGAAAAACACCAGAAGGCCATTGAGGCCGTCTTGAACGACGCTCAGTATCAGGTAGTGGGGGATAGCCAGGAGCCACCATTTGACCAGCACCAGGCCGCGGGATAGCTGCTCCGGATATTCCACCTCCAGCGTGGCCGGATAATCCGCCGGCTTGAGGCTAAAAGGCGGGTAACGGTCGCTCCCCAGGGCGCCGAAAGAGTAGTAGCTCACTCGCCAGGTCCATCGTAGGACTCCGACGTTGAAGTCGAAGATGCCCCTCGGGTACCGGCCGGTGAACAGAATGCCGAAAAAAGCGACCGCGGTGACGATAACGAGAGCCACCCACAAAAAGGCCAGCACGAAGATATGGGGAATGATCAGGATCAACTTGAACAGCCAAAGCCACCGGCTGAGGCCGGGGTCCAACACGCCTTCGACCGTGACAGGATAAGGAGCGTCCATCGACATAGTATCCTCCGCGCGTGACGAGCTTAGTTAGGATTCTCCGGCTGTTGCTTCTTCCTTCAACCTCCCTGATACGGATGTGGGGGGCGTCGCCCGACGGAGCCCACTATATGATACCGGTCTGGTACAGCTTCACCAGCTGCTCGCCGGAAAAACCCAGAACATCGCAATAGATCTCTTGGTTATGCTGGCCCAGGAAGGGAGCGGGTGAGGGAGCGTCCTCGGCGGCGTCGCTCAGAACATAGGGCGGGCCGGGGTAGGGCAGCGGGCCGGTGTCAGTCCGGTCGATGTCCACGAACAGGCCGGCCAGGCTCTCGTCGTGGCGCACCTCGTCAAAGCCGCGCACCGGCGCCAGGGGGACCCGGTGCTCCAGGGCCAGCTCCAGAAGCTCCGCCTTGGTGTGGTCCATGAGCCAGGCTTCCATGTAGCCGTCGACCTCGTCGGCGTAGAGGTTGTTCATGTCGGTCCGGTTTCTGAAGCGGGGTTCTTTGGACCACTCGGGGTTTCCCATCAGCTCCAAGAGCTTGCCCCACTGACGGCCCTCGGGAGCGCCGACGAAGATGTATCCATCCTTGCAGCGCAGGAGGCAGTTGGGGTATGGGAAGTCGAGGGCATGGTGCCCGGTGCGCCGGGTCATGCGCCATTGGTACACGGCCATCAGCGCCTCGGGGCCGTTGTAGATTCCGGCCAGCGTCTCCACCTCGGCGATGTCGATGTGCTGACCCTCACCCCGGCCTTCGGCCACCCCTCTCCCTGAGGGAGAGGGGACGGGGGTGACGGCCAAAAGGGCCATTACGATAGCTGAGGCGGCGGCAAGGCCGGCGAAGTAGCCCACTTGGGGAGTGCCGAAGGTCAGTGGTTCCCGGACGGCCTCCCCGAGACCCTCGCAGACGCCTCCCGCGGCGGCCAGGTTGATGTCGTATGCCGTGTAGTTCCGCCACGGACCGGTTACCCCGAAGGGGGTGATAGATGCCATTACCAGGCTGGGGTTGGCCCGGCTGACCGCCTCGTAGTCGAGGTGCAACCGGTCCATCTCCAGCGGATGAAGATTGTGGACCAGAACGTCGGAGCGCGACACCAACTCCCGGAGGATTCCCTGGCCGGTGGGTGTGCCCAGGTCCAGGGTGACGCCTCGCTTGTTGGCGTTGAGGTACAGGAATAAGCCGCTGCGTTCCCGGTGGGGGTCGTCGCCGAGGAAAGGGCCGTACTGGCGGGCGTGGTCGCCGGCGCCGGGCGGTTCGATCTTGGTGACCTCCGCTCCCATGTCGGCCAGAAGCTTGCCACAGTATGGGGCGGAGAGAAACTGCCCCAGCTCCAGCACGCGCAGGCCTTCAAGCAAGGCGTAGGTCATTTTTGTCACCTGGCTGTCGAAACGATTGGCGTCCAAGTCCGGGGTCCGCTCTTCAGAGAATGTGGCTCAGAGACCGCCGGCGCTCCATGCGCCAAAGTATTGTACACCCGGCCGAGGCTACTGCTGCGCTACGATTGCTGGGGGGGCCGGGATGGATATGCCAGCCGTGTTTCAACGGGGCCATGGCGCGGCCCCAGGAGGGCTAACCTCATGCCGGCTACAACGAAACCAGGTTCTTGGCCAGATCCTCCGGGGCGGAGAAGAATGGCGAGTGGCCGGTATGCATGGAGATGACCTTCCGGCACGGCAAGGCGGTGTACATTCCCTTCTGCATTTCTGGGGGAACCGCTTTGTCGAGCAGGCACTCGATGTACACCCTGGGGATCCGGCCAAAGTTCTTTTCGGTGGTCCTGATGGGTGTCTGTAAGGGAGCCAAAGCCTGGGGCACCAGAAGGGACCTGGCCCGCGCCACGTCCGCCTCGGAACAGTCGTTGTAGAACCTGCCGGCGAGCGTACCTTCCTCGAAGGTGACGTAGCTTCGGTCGGCCGAGAGAATCATGGTCCTTCGGGCCATCGCATCCTCCAACGTCGCGCCATCCCCTTCGAGGGTTTGAAGGATCGAGACGCCGGAGGGAGCTAGGACCGCGGTCAGATACACCAGCGTTCCGACCTTTTCCGGCCGGGATTCGGCGGCCTGGGTTATTACGATACCGCCCATGCTGTGGCCCACCAGCACCACCGGCTCGGGCTGGGCATCCAGGACCCGGCAGACCCGGTCGGTGTAGGCCTGGAGGGTTACTCGCGAGATTGGCGTCTTGTCTTCGCCGTGGCCCGGCAGGTCCGGAGCTTCCACGTTATGCCCCGCGGCTCGCAACAGGGGGACGACCTTGTCCCAGCACCAGCCCCCATGGCCTGCGCCGTGAATCAGCACGTAGGTGGCCATGGCGCGCCTCCCGCAGGAAATCGAATTCAAAATCATTCCGTGGCACGGGTCAGAGAACGGTCAACGATTGGCTATTCGAAGTGATGCCGGATCTACTTCACCGTCACTCCAGCAGGGAGGCCCTTAACCCGGCGATGGTAGCCTGGGTAACGCCGTGGGCCCGAGCGTAGCTCGTCGCGTCACCGTAGTTGCCGCGCAGATCCTTCAGAAATTGCTCCAGTACCTTGGCCGGCGCCGCGAACGACTCCCGCGGGCGGTCTTCGCTTCCCGGTATAGTCCGCAGCCGCTCGAAGAGTTGGTCCAGCCGCTGGTTGGTAAGGAGATAATCCCCCATTATCTCTTCATCGTCCACGCCCAAGATACCGAGGATCAGGGCGGCGAGAATGCCGGTCCGGTCCTTCCCGGCGGTGCAATGGAACACGGCCGGCAGGCTCCCGTCCGCGGCCAGCTTAATCAGCGTCTCGGCTATCAGGCCGCCCGCGTTTTGGAATATCCACTGGTAGATGCCGCCCAGCCGGACCACCGGGTCCTCGGAAGGATTGGGTGGATCATTCCCTCTCTCTTTGAGGAAAGGCACGCTATAGAACTCAACCGGGGCTTCGGCCATGGGCCCCCGTCCGTCTCTTTGAGCTTCATCGGTGTTGCGCAGATCGACGATGGTGGCCACGCCGAGGGTTTGCTGAACGTACCGGGCGTCTTCCGGGGTCATATGGTGAATACCGTCGCTGCGGAATAATCTGCGCCATTTGACGGTCCGTCCGTTCCGGGTGGGGTAGCCGCCAAGGTCCCTGAAGTTGACGCAACCTTGAAGGGGAACGAACCGGTCAAATCCCTTTGACATCGCTTCTCACTACTAACTGGCTGATCGTTTCATTGATGTCTGACCTTGATCGGGGGCATTTATGGGTGGCGGGGTTCACGTGAAATCCCCCTAATCCCCCTTTACCAAAGGGGGACTTGAGGGTTGCTTGCTCGTCGTAAGGTTCGCCCATGTGAGGTCATCTGAGTCGTGTCTTGGCCGGTAGCTGGCTGGCCTCCTCAGGAGTTGAGGACGCCCAACTCCCGGGCCCTCGCCAGCATGATCTTGGCGGTCTCCTCGTGGGCTATGTCGATCATGTCTCCCTGGAAAGGCACGGCGGCGTCTCCCCGTTTTCGCCCTTCCTCCATGGCCGCGATCACCCCCTGCCATTGGGCGATCTCGTCCTGATTGGGGGTGAACACTTTATTGACCACCGGCACGTGGGATGGGTGAATCAGGTGCATCCCTGTATATCCCAGCCTCCGGGCCTGCTCGGCGGCCTCTCTGAGGCCGTCCAGGTTATGGAGGTCCATCCAGCCGCCGGTGACGGGGTAGGGAATCCCCGCGGCCCTGGAATCAAGCAACACCTTGGAGCGGAAGAAGAGGGTTTCCATGCCCTCGGGGGTCCATTGGAAGCCGATGGACCGGGCCGGATCGCCGCCCTTGCCGCCGGCGGCGCCCATGTGAGCCACCCGGGCTGAAGAGGTCGCGACTTCGTAAGCCAGCCTCATTCCCTCGGCCGATTCCAGTCCCGGGTCGATCAGTACCTGGCCCACCTCCATGCCGGCCCGGCGCTCGAAGAGTTTCAGCAGGATGTCCGCTTCGACCACATCCGCCGGCCCCTCGACTTTGGGTAGCATGATGGCGTAGAGGTAGGGGCAGGTAATCGCCTCCAGGTCATCGCCGGTGAGGCCGGTCTCCAGCCGGTTCACGCGGACGATAAGGGTCTGGCCGGTGGGGCCCAGCTCCTCCAGCATTTTACGGACCAGGACCCGCGCTCCGGCTTTCTCAACGGGCGGCACCGAGTCCTCAAGGTCCAGGATCAAGGCGTCGGCCCCGTACCGGGGCGCCTTGCGCATCCAGTCTTCCTTGTTGCCGGGAACGAACAGCTCCGATCGTAATGGTTTGGCCTTGAAAGTCATTTCACTTACCCCCGCCGAGAGAATCTTGTCCCACACTCCATTCAGGAGTTATTAGCGTTCAGCCCTCAGCTTTTAGCCCCCGCTTGGCCTGGCCGCTGAAGGCTTACCGCTGACCTGGGCTTCACAGTACGCCCTCTTCCATCAGGCGTTCCAGTTCCTCTTTTCCCAGTCCCAGGAGGCGGCCGTAGATTTCGTCGTTATGCATGCCGAGGGCCGGCGCGCCGGCCAACTGCGGCAGCGGCTTCCCGGAGAACAGCACCGGGAACCCCGCCCCCACGCCTCCCTGCACCGGCTCTTCGAGGGCGGCGTGGCGCATGGGTTGGAGGGTGCCCCGCTCCCAGAAATGGGGGTCGGCGAGGACTTCTGCCGCGGATCGAACCGGCCCGCAGGGGACATCACCGGCCTCCAACCGCTCCAGGGCCTGCGCGAGGCTCATGCCGCCGATCAACCGTTGGACCGCTTCCCGGACCTCCTCTATGTGGGTGGTGCGGGCGTAGTTGGTGGCGAAGCGCGGGTCCTCGGTCAGCTCCGGGGCGTCGAGGGCTTTGGCCAGCCGCACCCACTGGTCGTCGCCGCTGGCGGTCAGGACAAGGTCGCCGTCGCTGGCCCGGTACAGGCCGGTGGGCCCGCTACGGGTAAAGTTGCCGGTCCGCAGGGGCCGCCCTTCCTCGATGTTTTCCTCAAGGTTCTCCATGAACATGAGGGATACCAGCGTGTCCATCATGGAAACGTCCAGGTGTTGCCCCCGGCCGGTCCGATCCTTTTCCCGCAGGGCCGCCAGAATGGAGTAACAGGCGAACAGGGGTGTGACGAGGTCGCCGATGAGGAACCCGACCCTGATGGGAGACCCGTCCTCCTCGCCGTTGATGTCCATGAGGCCGCTCATCCCCTGGATCTGGGGGTCGTGGGCCCGCTTGTTGGCGTAGGGACCGTCCTGCCCGTAGCCGGAGATGGAGCAGTAGACTATCCCCGGATTGGCCTGGGACACCTCGGGGTAACCCAGACCCATGGCCTTCATGGACCCGGGGGCCAGGTTTTCCAAGAAGATGTCGCAGGATTCGGCCAGCTTCAAGAGCATGTCACGGCCCTTGGGGTCCTTCAGGTTCAGCGTGACGCTCTTGACCCCCTGGGCCCGCTTCAGGTACATGGTGGAAAGGTCCTGGTCGCCCTGGCTCACTGGGTGGTTTCCCGCGGGCCCGGCGTAGTTGCCGATTCCTCGCACCGGGTTCCCCCGGCCCGGCATCTCGACGGTTATGACCTCGGCGCCCATCCGGGCGAGATTCATGGCGCAAAAAGGCCCGGCCAAATACACCGTGACGGCCAGCACACGAATGTCGCGCAGGGGCTCCATGTTTCCTTCCATCAGGGACGATCCTCCAGGGTGGTCCGCCGGCCGAGGGGAGCGGACCGCGGGTTCGATGCCATTGTGTTATGGCGTCCGCCTTCCGAATGATGCCGAGTGATGCCGTGGCGAAACCAGGTCTCTGAGCACAAACCCAGGGCGGCCGCCCGGCCCAGTATACACGGGAATGGTCCGCCCGTGCACCGGTCCCATCCGCCGAACCGGAAGGGGCCTCGAACCGGAGGGCGGTATGATAAACTCCGGAGGGTTTCTAGCTTCGACAACAGCGCCGGTGAGGTGTGTGATATGGCGTCCAATATCGTTCTTTCCAATACGGAATATAAGGTGGTGGGCACTCGCCCGATCCGCCATGACGGTACCGATAAAGTGACCGGCCGGGCCAAATACGGCGGGGATTTTCAGGCGTCCGGGATGCTTCACGGAAAAGTCTTGCGCAGCCCCCACGCCCACGCGCGGATCAGGTCCATCGATGTAAGTAGAGCCCTGGCGCTCCCTGGCGTGAAGGCCGCGATCACCGGCCAGGACATGCCGGTGGCCCGGATGGAGAACCCAGACCAGGACCTACGCTTCGCTAGTGACAACCTCCTGGCCAGGGGGAAGGTCCTGTACAAGGGCCACGCCGTGGCCGCCGTGGCAGCAACCAGCCCGCATATTGCCGATACAGCCTTGGGTCTGATCGACGTAGTGTACGAGGTGCTGCCGCCGGTGACCAACGTCCGGGAGGCGATGAAAGAGGGCTCCACCTTTCTCCATGACGATCTGACCACCAGGGAACTGGGCGAGCAAACCGGCAAGCTGAGCAACGTGGCATCCCACCTGAGGTACGAAAAAGGCGATGTGGATAAGGGGTTCGGCGAGGCCGATATCACCGTGGAGCACGAGTACACCACCGCCACGGTCCACCAGGGCTACATCGAGCCGCAGAACGCCTCGGCCCTCTGGAACGCCGACGGCCGGCTAACGGTCTGGTGCAGCACCCAGGGGGCTTTCACCGCTCGTGAAGACCTCGCCAAGGTGTTGGATGTGCCGGTGTCCAGGATAAAGATGGTGCCCATGGAGATCGGCGGCGGCTTTGGTGGCAAGATCAACATCTACCTCGAGCCGCTGGCCGCTTTGCTTTCCGCCAAGACCGGAAAACCGGTCAAGATTGTCATGTCGCGGTCCGATGTCTTCGAGGGCACCGGCCCCACCTCCGGGACCTACATCAAGGTGAAGATGGGGGTCACCAAGGCGGGGAAGCTCACCGCCGGCGATGCTTACCTGGTCTATGAGGCCGGCAGCTTTCCCGGCGCGATGGTCGACGCGGGGGGCCAGTGCATGTTCGCCCCCTACGACCTGGAGAACGCGCGGGTGGATGGCTACGACGTGGTGGTCAACAAGCCCAAGACGGCGGCCTACCGCGCACCAGCCGCTCCCAACGCCGCCTTTGCGGTCGAAACGGTGGTCGACGAACTCGCCGAAAAGGTGGGCATGGACCCTGTCGAGTTCCGCCTGCTGAACGCCTCCAAGGAAGGCACCCGCCGCGTCGATGGACCGAGGTTCCGCCGCATCGGCAACGTGGAATGCCTGGAGGCCGCCAAGGCCAGTGAGCATTACCTCTCTCCCCTCGAAGGGCCCTGGCGCGGCCGGGGAGTGGCGTCGGGCTTCTGGTTCAACATTGGTTTCCAGTCAAGCTGCTCCATTGCGGTCAACGCCGACGGCACCGTCAGCCTGGTCGAAGGCTCCACCGACATCGGCGGCACCCGGGTGTCCATCGCCATGCAGGCCGCCGAGGTGCTGGGCATCCCCGCCGAGGACGTCCACCCAAGCGTGGGGGACACCGAGTCGGTGGGCTACACCTTCCTGACCGGCGGCAGCCGCACCACCTTCGCCACCGGATGGGCCGCCTACGAATGCGCCCAGGACATTAGCGCCAAGATGGTGCAGCGGGCCTCGAAAATCTGGGACGTGCCCCTTGAGGACGTCGCCCTGACCGGCGGCGTGTTCCGGCACAAGTCGGACCCAGACCTCAGATTGACCTTCAAGGAGCTGGCGGAGAGGCTGAACGACACCGGCGGTCCCATATCCAGCCAGGTCAGCGTCAACCCCAAGGGAGTCGGTGGGGCGTTTACCACCCACATCGTGGACGTGGAGGTGGACCCGGATACTGGGAAGGTGGCCATCCTGAACTACACCGCGGTGCAGGACGCCGGCAAGGCTATCCATCCCGCTTACGTGGAAGGGCAGATACAGGGTGGTGTGGCGCAGGGCATCGGCTGGGCGTTGAACGAAGAGTATTTCTTCGATGGAGAAGGCCGGATGCTCAACGCCAGTTTCCTGGATTACCGGATGCCCATCGCGCTGGACCTACCCCTGATCAACACGATTATCGTGGAGGTAGCCAATCCGGGGCACCCATTCGGCGTGCGCGGCGTGGGCGAAGCGCCCATCATTCCACCGATGGCGGCCATCGCCAACGCCATCGCCCGGGCCACCGGCCACCGGCTGCGGAATCTACCCATGTCTCCCGGTGCGGTCCTGGACGCCCTGCTGGCGAAGTGAGACAATTCTTGCCGGGCTGGCCCCACGTTTTGGAGCCGGCTTGGGTATGCTCCGGTTTCATTTGTAGTTGGAGGTAGAGCGCCATGGCCAGAGTGCCTCTCACAAAACGGGAAGACCTGAGTCCGGAAGACCAGAAGCTCTGGGACGAGTTTTGGAACAAGCGCGGGGACCCGGTCCCGAACTACGCCGCACTCTTCAACAACCCGGAGGTGGCGGGCCGATTCGGGAGGCTGGGCAGCTACGCCCGCTACGAGTGCAAGCTGGACCCCAGGGTGAAGGCCCTGGGAGTCCTCACCGCCGCGCGGGAAGTCAACGGGCACTACGTCTGGACGGTCAACCAGGCGCCGGCCCGGGCCGCGGGGCTATCGGATGACATAATCAGCGCGATCCGCGAGTTTCGAGCGCCGGTGGGGCTGGCGCCCGACGACGCCGTGGTAGTCCAGTTCTTCCTGGAGCTGCTCCGCCAGCATCGGGTTTCCGACGTGACCTTCGAAGCCCTCCGGTCCCGGATTGGAGACGCGGGAATCATCGAGTTGCTGGTTGTGGCCGGCTACTACCAGGCTCTGGCCAACTGCCTGCAAGCCCTGGAGGTGGACCTGCCCGAGGGCGTCACCTCGGCGCTGACGTATTAGCAGCCCGGTCGAGGAACTACCACGGGACCCCCCGGGCGATACGGGCCCGTGGGGCTCTGCCTCACCTGAAAATCAGAGCTCCGGCGGGACCGGGCCACGATCTTCACCTCCGGGTAATTGGTGTGGCCGTCGAGGGCGCGGCATTATTGCTCGCCGTCTTTTCCGGACGAACTTGTACCGGTTGCGGCCCGCGCCTATAATCCCTGTGGAAAAACCCCCGTGGCCATCGCTCTGAAAGAGTCGTTCCTCGGTTGCCTGCCGGCGGACTCGGGACGCCGAACGCCCTCCCGGCTCAGGAATTTGGCGCCGGTGGCAGCCCGTGCGGGCGATTCAATAGAGCGGTTCGAGGGGTGATTAACCTGAGGGAGGCGTCGTAACTATGGCAGACTATTTGTACGTGGTGCAGATGGACATACCCGCCGAGCACGAAGAGGCATTCAACCGAATCTACGACACCCAGCACGTTCCCAATATTCTTAACGCCCCCGGTTGCCACGGCTGCACCCGCTACCGGCTGGAATCGGCCGACGTGGACGGCGTGGCCCGGTATACCGCCCTGTACGAGATCGACTCACCGGAGATTCCCTTCAGCGACGCCTGGAAGGCGGAATCGGAGAAAGGCGACTGGGCAAGCCAGGTTCGTCCCCACACCCTCAACCGCTCCCACGTGGTCCTAAAGAAGATCTGAGCGGCCTGAAGCGGTTCGCCGGGTGCCGGGCTTCATGGGGTTGGAGGGAGTATCCGGGGGCGCCGGGCCAGCGGCTGAGCCCGCGGGCCATGACCCGAGGGCCAACGGGCAACGGACTCCTGGGGGAAGGGCCACGGCCGGAGAAGGTCTAGCCGGCGGTCACGCAGGTGATCGTCCGCATGACCCCGTGTATCGCCTGCACCCGGCCGGTTACCAGGTCGGCCACGGCGCTCATATCCGCGGCATCGATGAGGGAGATCACGTCGTAGGTGCCCGTGATGACATCGGCCGACTTGATCCCTTCCATGCGCCGCAAGGCAGCGGCCACTTCTTGGCTCTTTCCCACCTGAGTTTCTATCAGGATGAACGCCCTAGCTGACAAGGTGGCACCCTAGTCGGAGATAAATGCGGTAGATGTGATTTCCACGAGGTTGTCCGGCGATCCGAAATTGACGACGACTGTGGTGCGCGCCGGCCGGTCGTTCTTGAAATACCCGGCGTAGACTTCGTTGAAACCCTTCAAGTCCTCTCGATTGGTGACGTAGCAGGTGTTGGTCAGCACGTTGTCCAGGGAAGAGCCCGCTGTTTCCAGGATCATCTGGATCCGTTGCAGAGCAAAGGCGGTCTGCTCCTTGATGTCCTTGCCCACCACACTGGTCGTGGGGTGCCGTCCCGTGTTGCCTGCGACAAAGACCAGGTTCCCGAACCGGGTGGCCTGGGATAGGGGCGCTTGCCCCGAGGCAATCTGAGGGCAGGTGATGATCTCTTTGACCGGCATATCGGCACCTCCTGTAGAGACGTTTGGGTGAGGCCCGGTGTCTGGAACCGCGCCGCTGACGCGAACTCCGTTCCGAGCGCCTGTTCATTATAGCCAGGTGCCAGATACTGTCAATATCGCCGGACGCTCCGGGCAAGAAACCCATCGGAGCCCGAGGGGGCCGGCGGCCACACCCCCAATAATAGCCTGGTAAAGAGCCGGAGGGAAACGGCGTGAGAGGCATTGCCCCCCCCGGTTCAGAGGAGGGTGAGAGTGGGAATGTCACCGGAAGTGCATTGCTCCGCGGCGGCCGAAGCCATTGGATTGGTTGCTGAAATGAACTCGAAACGGATTATCCGGGGCCGGCTCATTTTGGGCGGGACCCGGAATTTAGGCCAGGTGTTGCCCGGAAGCTCCGGAGCCGATAAGATTAAGCTGTGGCCGCGGTAGCGATGGGAAGCAACTGGCGGTTTCGTGCTCCCGATCGGCTTCGGTCCTGGATTGAGCTTGCGGGGTTAACTTCATCCCGCTGGGATAAGGGGGAGTCTCGATGCCCACAGTCGATGTCCGGAACCTTCGAAACGTAGCTTTAGTTTCCCACAGCGGGGCCGGCAAAACCTCGCTGAGCGAAACCCTTCTGTTCAACGTAAACGCAACTACCCGTGTGGGCCGCGTGGAGGACGGAAACACCGTCTCCGACTACGAGCCGGAGGAAGTGAAACGCGGCAGCAGCGTCCAAACCACCCTGATTTCCTGTGCCTGGGATGGCCAAAAAGTAAATTTCCTCGACACCCCCGGCTACGACGATTTCCTGGGAGAAGTGACCGCCGCCTTACGCGTGGTGGAGAGCGCCGTCATCTTGGTAGCTGCTCAATCCGGTGTCGATGTGGGCACCGAGCGCGCCTGGAGCATGGCCGAGGCCAATGGGCTGCCTAAAATGTTCCTGGTGAACAAGATGGACCGGGAAAACGCCAGCTTCTCCCGTTGTGTTACCGATATCCAAGGGACCTTCGGCAATAAATGCGTCCCCTTTAATTTACCTATCGGAGAAGCCCAGGACTTCCAGGGGATGATCAGTGTCATCAATCCCCCGGCCGACGTTCCCTCGGAGATGGCCGAGGAGCTGGAGGCCGCCCGGGAGCGGTTGATTGAGGCCGCGGCTGAGAGCGATGACGCCCTTGCCGATAAATACCTCGAGGGCGAAGAGTTGACCCAGGAGGAGATCGAAACCGGGGCGCGCTCCGCCATCCAGAAAGGTGAAATGGTGCCCATTCTCGCTTGCTCCGCCATCAAGAACATGGGAGTGGAGGAGTTCGTGGAGATGGTTCTGACGTTCCTTCCCTCTCCCGCCGATGGGGTCAAACCCGGCATGGCCGGGTTACCCAGCAAAGAGCCGGTCGAATGTGAGACCGACCCCGACGGGCCGTTGGCGGCGTTCGTGTTCAAGACAACCGCGGACCCCTTCGTGGGAAAACTGTCCGTGTTTCGCGTCTTCCGGGGCACCATGAAGAGCAACTCGGAGGTGTGGAACAGCGCCCGGGAGCAGTCGGAGCGGATTGGGCAACTCTATTTGCCGCGGGGCAAGTCTCAGGATAATGTGTCCGAGGTGGGCGCCGGCGATATTGGCGCTATCGGCAAGCTGGCGTCGACCGTCACGGGGGATACCCTGTGCGCGCGGGACCAACTGGTGACCTTCGAGAGGATCAAGTTTCCGGAGGGTTTTCACTGCGTGGCCGTTACGCCGGCCACCAAAGCCGACCTGGACAAGATGTCGACGTCGCTGAGCCGGATCGCGGAGGAGGACCCGAGCCTGCGCCATTCCCGGGATTCCGATACCAACGAGAGCTTGCTCACGGGACTGGGTGAAGCCCAGGTCGATGTGGCGATGGATAAGATTCGCCGCAAGTTCGGCGCTGATTTGCGGGTGAGGCTGCCCCGGGTTGCCTACAAAGAGACCATAACCCAGGTGACCCAGACCGAGTACCGCCACAAGAAGCAGACCGGTGGCCATGGCCAGTACGGTCACGTGCTGCTCAGGCTGGAGCCGCTGGAGCGGACTCAGGGATTCGAGTTCGCGAATGAGGTCACGGGCGGCAGGGTGCCCAAGGAGTACATACCATCTGTCGAAAAAGGGGTTACCAAGGCGTTGGAGCAAGGCGTTCTGGCCGGGTTCCCTATCGTTGACCTGAAAGCCGTCATCTACGACGGGAGCTACCATGATGTCGACTCGTCCGGAATGTCCTTTGAAATCGCCGGCAATCAGGCTCTGCGCAAAGGGATTTCCCAAGCCAGTCCCATCCTGCTTGAGCCGGTCATGAAGCTCACGGTCACCGTGCCCGATGCCTACACCGGCGAGGTCATGAGCGACTTGAATGGGAAGCGGGGCCGCATTTTGGGGATGACTCCCCACGAGAGCGTCACGGTTATCGAGGCGGAAGTCCCGCGAGCGGAAACCCAGCGTTACGCCCAGGACCTACGGTCGCTGACCCAAGGCAGAGGGGTGTACAAGCTGGAATTCGACCACTACGATCCCGTGCCTCCCAACATCGAGCAACGTGTCATTGAAGAGATAAAGCGGGCCCGCGAGCAGGAGTAAGCACCGGCGCGGGGGGCTGCCTCCGTGGCGAAGGATAACGTTTAAGGGCCCCGGCACGCCGGGGCCCTCAAGATTTGCCGGACGCGCGGGCCGGGCTGCCGGAAGCCAATCAGAACAATCGGAGCGCTGGCTCACGGGCCGAGACAGGCCGGGAATAGCCGGGAGGACGAAAAGGGGGGCCTCCTCAGGGCAGAAACCCCGAGGGGAGAGGTCAGCGGCCTCCGTTGGCATGAGCCTGAGCTAGTGTACAGTCTCGTAAATAGCTTTACACCAGCGAAATCATGCGGCACACTCACCACCGGCGTCTTTCCGGCGAAGGCCGGAATCCAGAGAAGCTTTTGCTGGAACCCGGCCTTCGCCGGGATGACGGGCAGGGTATCAAACCATTTATGAGACAGTAGACTAGAAGCCCCAGGACGGCTGGTATTCTCCAAAAACGTCACGGAGCACGTCCATCATTTCGCCCAGGGTGGCGTAAGCTCTGACCGCTTCCAACAGTGGCGGCATCAGATTGTCGGACCCGCGAGCCGCCTGTTCCAGCGCCCGAAGCTTGGCGGCCGTGGCCCGGTCGTCCCGCCGGCGCCGCACGTCCTCGAGGCGTTGGACCTGTATCTCTTGGCCCGCCTCGTCAACCCGCAACAGAGGGATGTCCAACGTGGCGTCGGAGTGAAACTCGTTGACGCCCACGGTAATCCGTTCCCGCCGGTCTTCTTCCTGCTGATAGGCGTAGGAGGCGTCGGCGATCTCCTTCTGGAAGAAGCCAGCCTCCAGGCCCGGTATGACGCCTCCCAGGGCCTCGATGCGGCTGAAGTAATCGTAGCTGCCGGCTTCCACCTGATTGGTCAAGATCTCCAGGAAGTAGCTGCCGCCCAGGGGGTCGGTGGTGTCGGTAACTCCGGTCTCATGGGCGATGATCTGCTGGGTGCGAAGGGCCTGCAACGCCGCCTCTTCCGAAGGCAAGGCCCAGGCTTCGTCCTTACCGTTGGTGTGGAGCGATTGACAGCCGCCCAGCACCGCGGCCAGGGCCTGTAAAGATACCCGCACGACGTTGTTTTCCGGCTGCTGGGCGGTCAGGCTGGCTCCGGAGGTCTGGGCGTGAAAGCGGAGCCGGTGGGACCGTGGGTTCCGGGCCTGGAAAGTCCCCTGCAGCTCCTTGGCCCAGACGCGGCGGGCCGCCCGGAATTTGGCGATTTCCTCAAAAAAGTTGTTGTGCACGTTGAAGAAAAAGCTAAGCCGGGGAACGAATTCGTCTACATCGAGCCCGCGGGCCAGGCAGTGCCGGACGTACTCGAACCCGTCGGCCAGGGTAAAGGCCAGCTCCTGTACCGCCGTGGAACCGGCCTCGCGAATGTGGTAGCCGCTGATGCTGATGGGGTTCCACCGGGGCAGCTGCCGGGTGGCGAACTCCACCGTGTCCACGACCAGGCGCATGGACGGGTTAGGGGGAAAGATGTACTCGTTCTGAGCGATGTACTCTTTCAGGATGTCGTTCTGGATGGTGCCGCCGAGGCGATCCGGAGAGACGCCCTGCTTCTCGGCCACGGCGATGTACATGGCCCAGATGATGGCCGCCGGGGCGTTGATGGTCATTGAGGTGGTGACTCGACCCAGGGGTATCCCGTCGAAGAGAGTCTCCATGTCGGCCAGCGACGAAATAGCGACGCCGCATTTGCCGAACTCTCCGGCCGCCCTCGGGTCGTCGGTGTCATACCCGTAGAGGGTGGGCATGTCGAAGGCCACGCTCAGGCCCGTTTGGCCGTGGCCGAGCAGGAACTTGAACCGCTGGTTGGTTTCTTCGGGGCGGCCGAAACCGGCGAACATTCGCATGGTCCAGAGCTGTCCCCGGTAGCCCGTGGGGTGGATGCCCCGCAGGTAGGGATGCTCGCCGGGCAGTCCCACGTCACCGGCGTAGTCGGTGTCCCGCAGGTCTTCCGGGGTGTAGACCGGCTCCACCTTTATTTGGGACGGGGTTTTATAAGTGTTCTTCCGTTGGGAAGTCACGATGCTTCCTTCTTGCCGGTCGAAATCTCTTCGCCCTGATTCCTGAGATTCCGCGCGGGGACTTTGGATAGCCCTGGGGACAGCCCTGGTTGGCTGGGAGAATCGTTTCGAAACCGGGCCAGGCCCGCCGGGGCGTGACGTTTGATTTCAGTCTAGCCAGCGCTGAGTGGAGTGTCAACGAGAAGCGGCCGGGGGGTCGGTGTGGGCCTTTGGATTGGCACTCTGGGCGCCGGCGAAGAGTCTCTTTGCCACACGTCTGAGATACTTCGCTTCGCTCAGCATGACAGCTGGTCAACCGGTTGGCGTTCGGTGATACCACCATGCAGAAACCCGAAGAACCATGGCTAAAGGTGGGTGAGGGCAAGGTTCGAATCCTGGCGCACGAAGGGACCGGGGGGGTGCCGGCCGGCTACCGCTCCACCAGGCGGACAAAGCGGCGTTTGCCGACTTGGATTACGTCATCCGGGCGCGTATCCATTACGGCAGTGTCTGAGTCGAGGGTGACGGATGTGCCCGATCGGTGGCGGACCACGGCTGCCTGGGTTATGAAACGCTTGGCCTCTGAACTGCTTTCCGCCAGCCCAAGGTCTACCAGGTACCTGCTCAGCCGAGGCGCCTTGATCTCCCCGGCTTCGGTACCGAACTGAGTGAAAGCCTTTTCCGGTATCTCGTCGGGCAGGTCCCGGCGCTGGACCACTCGCTCGAAGTGGGCTTGGGCCGCGTCCGCCGCCTCTTTGCCGTGGAACTGGGCGGCGATTTCCCGGGCGAGGCGCTTCTTGAGTCCCATCGGGTTGAATGCCTCGGAAGATAGGTCATGGGACATGGCCGCCAATTCGGCGTCGGGAATGTCGGTGAGGTAGCCGAAGTAGGGAGCAATCAGCTCGTCGGGCAGGGACATGAGCTTGCCGTACATTTCGATGGGCGGCTCTTCCACCCCGACGTAGTTGTCCAGGCTCTTGCTCATCTTCTGCACGCCGTCGGTGCCCACCAGGAGGGGCATCAGGAAGCACTGCTGGGGAGTCTGGCCCATCATGCGCTGGAGTTCCCGCCCAACCAGCAGGTTGAACATCTGGTCGGTGCCCCCGAACTCCACATCCGACCGGATGGCCACGGAATCGTAGGCTTGAAGGAGCGGGTACAGCAGTTCGGTAATTGCGATGGGCTTGTGTTCCTTGAACCGCTTGGCGAAGTCATCCCTTTCCAAGAACTGGGCCACGGTGAACTTTCCCGTCAGCCCGATTACATCTGCCAGGGTGAACTTACCGAACCACTCACTCTGCCAAATAACCTCCGCCCGGTCCTTGTCCACCACCTTGAAAAACTGGCGCAGGTAGGATTCGGCGTTGTCAATCACTTCCTGGTGGGTCAGCATGGGGCGGGTGGCGGACTGGCCGCTGGGGTCGCCGATCTGCGCGGTCCAGTCGCCGACGATCAAGATGACCTGGTGGCCCAGCTCCTGGAGTTGGCGGAGCTTTCGGAGGCCTACCACGTGGCCCAGGTGAATATCGGGGCGGCTGGGGTCGAACCCCATCTTCAGCCGGAGGGGGGCGCCCCTCTGCAACAGGTTAACGAACTCACCCCGGGAGATTATGTCGCTGACGCCCCGCTCCGTAATCTTCTTGACGGTTTCGGCGTCAAGCAACGTGGGTCCTCCGGTCTTCCGCCAGGACCAGCCGGGAGCCGGCCACATCGCGGTTGATCTGATCGATCAGCGCTTCAACGCCGGGGAAGGTCTGCTGGTTCCGCAGCTTGCCCACGAACTCGACGCACAGGTCCTTTCCATAGAGATCGCCATCGAAATCGATCACGTATACCTCCACCAACCGCTGGGTCAGCCCAAAGGTGGGGCGTACCCCGATGCTGGTGGCCGATGGGTGCCGAACTCCGTCGATGTCGGCCCAGGTGGCGTAGATGCCGTCCCCGGGCACCATCATGCCTGGCTCTACTTCCAAGTTGGCGGTGGGGAAGCCCAATTGCTTGCCGCGACGGTCGCCTTCCACCACTTGGCCGTTGATGGAAAACTTGCGGCTCAGCAGCCGGGCGCAGGCGGCCATATCCCCCTGCAAGACGGCCGTGCGGATGCGGCTGCTCTTCACTTCGGCGCCGTCCAGGACCAGGGGATGTACCGTCTCGACCCAAAACCCCAGCTCGTCGCCGCGGCGCCTCAGGTAGTCCACGGTGCCCTCTCGATTGTGGCCCAGCGCCGCGTCGGGGCCCAGCACCAGCCCTTTGGTTCGAAAGATCTCGACGAGCATGGCGGAGAAATCCTTGGCGCTGACTCGCGCCACCTCCGGGGTGAAATCCAGGCTAACCACCAGCTCAACGCCTTGCTCTTGGATCAGGCGGACCTTTTCCGCGGCAGTATTGAGGTAACCGATGTGGGTGCCGGGGCGCAGTACGGTGGCGGGGTGGTTGCTGAAGGTGAGGACGGCCGGCACACAGGCCGGCCCAGCCATCTGGATGAGCCGCCGAATTAGGTGCTGGTGACCCAGATGGACCCCATCGAACACACCCAAGGTGAGCACGGTATCCTGATCCGGGGCGGCGCTAGCCAACTGGTGGCGAAGGTTCATTCCGGTTCTGTTCCCTTGAGTGCCGTTGTCACCAGTCTATTATAGCTCCCCCAGCGAGTCTGTGAATCCATTGGGCTCGAAGGCGACCAGGCGACCAATCCTCTTACCCTGTATTCGGCCCGGCACAGGCAGAATATGAAACCGTTTCAAACGCCGCGGGGCGCGGTGAAGTAAGGTGAAGCAATAGGTTCACAGGTGGGCTGGATGTTAGCATAGGCGGCTAGGAGCGTCAACTTGGGCGGGCGGCTCGTAACGCGCCCGCCGGCCTTCCGGTCTAAGGAGCCCGTGGCGGGGGTCCATACCCGGCAAACCGAGCGGACGCAGGCCACAAAATGCTCGAAACCGGCCCGGCGTTTGCTAGGAAAAGAACTTGACATTATGTATAATCCAGCTTTGCAGGACCAATGCGAGTGGTTGGTGGTAAAGCTAAGGGACAGAGGCTGAAGGGGGCCGTCGCCCCCGGTGCGCGTCCTACCACGGAGCGAGTGCGGGCGGCCATCTTCAACATACTCCAGGGTGAGTTGGATCAACCAGAGAGGGTACTGGACCTTTTCGCGGGTACCGGCAGCCTGGGAATAGAGGCTTTGAGCCGCGGGGCCGGTTGGGCTGACTTCGTGGAGCGAGACCGCCGTCAGTGTCAGGTGATCCAGTCCAATCTGGAGACCACCGGCTTCACCGCCAGCGCGAGGGTTTACTGCACTGATGTGGACCGGAGCCTGGCCACCCTGCCCGGCCCGTATGAGTTGGTATTACTGGATCCGCCCTATCGGATGCTAGATTTAGATGAAGTGCTGGAAAGGATCGGAGCCACGCCCCGGCTGATCGTCGGCGGCGGCCATGTGGTGGCGGGGCACTCCAAACACCTGTCACTTTCGCCTCAGTACGGCTTCTTGAGCCTAGTTTCCCACCGGCGCTATGGAGACAATGTGGTGGACTTCTACGTGAGAGAAAACGACCTGTGACAACTGCTATTTACCCCGGCAGCTTCGACCCGGTAAGTCTGGGACATGTGGATGTCGTCCAGCGCGCCTCGGCCCTATTCGGTAAGGTGGTCGTGGCGGTTTATGCGGTGCCATCCAAGAAGCTATTATTCAACTCCGACGAACGGGTTCGGCTATTTGAAAAAGCCGTCGAGCACCTGCCCAACGTAGAGGTGACCAAGTTCGAGGGACTCGTGGTCCGTTTCGCCAAACAGACCGGCGCGGAGGCCATCGTCCGAGGTTTGAGAAGCGGCTCGGATTTTGAGTACGAGTTCGATATGGCTTTCATGAACCGTCGATTGGAGCCAAACCTCGACATGGTATTCTTCATGACTTCCCAAGAGCATATGTTCGTCAGTTCCAGCCTCCTAAAGGAGGTGGCCCAACTCGGCGGGGATGTCAACAGTATGGTACCTCCCCATGTAGCCGAGGCAGTTTACACTAGATTCGGGTTGCCGGCATTTTGAGGGTATTGGCCGGAAGAAGGGGGACATCATAGATATCATAAATATTATCGACCGAATGGAAACCCTGATCGAAACCAGCAAGACAGTGCCGGTGAGTGGGAATATTCTCATAGATAGAAAGAAGGTCACTGAACTGGTGGATCAGTTGCGCCTGGCCATTCCTCAGGAAGTCCGGGCTGCCGAAGAGGTGTTGTCCCAGAAGGACCACATCATCAATTCGGCGCAAGTAGACGCCCGGCGCACCAAGTCCCAGGCCGAGGACGAGTTCAGGCAGCGGCTGGAGACGAGTGAACTGGTGGCGCTGGCGGAGAGCCGGGCCGAGGAAACCCTGAAGGACGCCGAACAGCGGTGCGGCCGTATGCTGGATCAGACGGAGGCCCAGGCCAGATCCAGGCAAACCGAGGCCGATGCCTACGCCCTGCGCAGCCTGCGTGGCTTGGAAAGGGAACTGGCCAACCTGACCGGATCGGTCCGCAAAGGGATTGAAGTCCTGGCAGACCAGGCGGCGGCGGGTCTCAACAACGGGCGCTACGCCGACGAATAGCCCAAACCGGTATCCCCCCGGGGTACACCGCTAGCAAAGGCAACTGTCTCCGGCCGGGTGGCGACGCCCCAGGCGGGAACGCCTCGGGGTGGTCCCAGCCGCGGACGCGCCGGCAGTAAAGCACCCCAGTCCTCAACCGTTCCCCGATGTCGGTTGAATCCTGGGGTGCGCTCATTATTGCCGGCCCTGCCCGGAAAGGACCCGGAGCCAAGCGCCTCGTTCCTTAGCCGGTTATCGCAGCCACTCGTACCTCTAACCCCCATCCAACCACTTGCCTCAAGAGCACCCCGGAGCATGTTACTTCGAGTGAAGCGAGGAGTCTGGGGTGGCCGGTCCGCTTTGCTAACGAGGAACCGCGCACCAGATTCCTCGTTGCCTCGCTCCTGCTCTTAAAGTGGATTATCATCCGCCGGTGGCGGCCCACCGGGGCACGACACTCGGAACGACGGTTGCGAGGCAAGCCTCTAGCCAGGGAAGGGGTCTGCCTTTCGTGAGAGCGCGGACGGTTCGAGGCGTCGCTTCCGGGGGTGGCTGAAGACGGCCAAGAACCCTGGGGACGAAGCACCTATTTCGCGGTGGTCAGCAACTCGTCATAATACCCGCGCATGGACTGGTTCAGCTCCTCCAGGCGCTTTTCCACCAGGTGGCCGACGGTGGCTTTCGGGTATCTGCCGTTGGCTTGGCGCTCGCCGGCCGGATAGCCCGTCAGGATTTCCAGCCCTTCGTCAATGTTCTTGATGGCGTAGATGTGGAACTGGTTTTCTCTGATTGCTTGCACCACGTCGGCGCGAAGCATCAGGTTCCGGCGGTTCTGATGAGGGATCAGGACCCCCTGGGTTCCGGTCAGGCCGGAGATGCGGCACAGGTCGAACATCCCCTCTATCTTCTGGTTGACGCCACCGATGGGCTGGATTTCCCCCTTCTGGTTGACCGAACCGGTGACTGCAATGTCCTGCCGCAGGGGTAACGCAGAAAGGCTTGAGACAATGGCATACACCTCGGCGGAGGAGGCGCTGTCCCCGTCGACGCCGCTGTAGGACTGTTCGAAGCACAGGCTGGCGGAGAGGGTCAAGGGCCGTCTTTGGCCGTACTTGGCTCCCAGGTAGCCGCTGAGAATCAAAACCCCCTTGTCGTGGGTGGCGCCGCTGAGGGAGGCTTCCCGCTCGATGTTGATGATCCCTTCCCGGCCGGCAAAGGTTTGGGTCGTGATCCGGGCGGGGCGGCCGAAGCTGAAGTCTCCCAGGTCGTAAACGGCCAGCCCGTTGACCTGGCCCACCACCGAGCCGCTCACCTCGATCAGCAACGACCCATCGGCCACCATTTCCCTCATGCGTTCTTCCACCAGGTTCAGGCGATAGAGCTTGTGGGCCACTGCCTGACGCACGTGCAGGTCCTGAACCCGCGGGGAGGATTCCTTGCGGGCCCAATAGTCGGCCTCGATGAGCAGATCCTTGATCTGTCCGAACCGGGTGGAGAGTTTATTCTGGTCGGCCACCAGCCGGGCGGCGTACTCCACCACCTCGGCGGCGGCGCCCGACTCGAAGGACAGAAGCTCCTCGTCGGCACAGATGCGGCAGATGAAAGCACAGTAGGCCCGCAGGTTGTCGTCGGTGAGTTCGACACGGAAATCGAACTCGGCTTTGACCTTGAAGAGGTCCCAGAAGTCTTCCTGGTCCACCGAGTTCAGCAGCCGGTAGATGGCCTCGTCCCCGGTGACGATGACCTTTACGTGAAGCGGGATCGGCTCGGGACGCAGCCCCTGGGGGATAAAGAATCCGGCTTGCTCCGTCGGGTCTTCGAGGCGGACCTCCCGGTTACGGATCGACCGCTTCAGGCCTTCCCAAACATGGGGGGAGGACAACACATCCCGGGCGTTGATCACCAGGTAGCCGCCGTTGGCCAGGTGGAAAGCCCCCGGCTTCAGCATGGCGTGATCGCTGACGTAAGCGCCCATGATGGCCCGCCGCTCGATGCGCCCGAAAAGGTTTCCCCAGTTGGGATTGGGCTCGATGATGATCGGCACGCGGTCCACGTCGCTGTTGTCCACCAGGACATTGACCTCGAAGGGAAGGAAAGGGCTCATGGTCAGGATATCGCTCCCCATGGATGGCGCGGTTCCGGGGGTTAGCGGCGGCGGCGGCGTTTCAGACTCCTTGAACAGGTCCAGATTGTCCAACACGTAGCTCATCAGCCGCTCGAGGAATCGCTTCAGGTCGCCAATGTCCGGATAGGAGTCGATGAGGTCCTGGAAAATGTCGTCGACCCGTTCGCGGGCCGACGCCCGTTCCAGGTTCTGTAACTTTTCCGAGGCGCCTTTTTCGATCTCCCGGATACTGGCCACCACGTCCTGGGTTCGCTGCATCAGCTGGCCCCTTTTGCTGTCGATGGCTTTCTTTTGCTCGGGGTCCAGCGCCTGGTACTCCTCGGGGTCCATGGGCCGCTTATTCAACAAGGGGAATATGGTCACGCCCGAGGGAGCGACCTGCACGCCAAAACTGGCCTCCTCGGCTGCCTTCTCCAGTTGAGCCATCAAGGTCCGGCTGGCCTGCCGGTCGGCCTCCTCCAGGCTGCGGCGCTGAGTCTCGTAGTCCTCGCTCTTGAAGACCTTGGGGACCTCCACGCCAAGCACCCGCAGGGTTTCACTCAGCCGGTTGCGCAGGGTCTTGCCGGTGCCAGGGGGGAGGCGGAGGACCTGGGGCCGGTCGGCGTCGTCGAAATTGTAAACGTAGCACCAGTCGCTGATGTGTTTCCGCCGGTCCTGGCGGGCCAGTTCACCGACGATCATTTGGAGGTGGGATTTTATCGCACTGGTCTTGCCGGTACCGGTCAACCCGGTAACGAACAGGTTATAGCCGGGCTTGTCGACCTCCAGTCCGAAGCGGAGGGCCTCCTCCGCCCGGTCCTGGCCGATCAAGCGGTCCAAAGGCGTAAGCTCGTCGGTACACTGGAAGCCGAAGGCCTCGCTGTTGCAGCTCCAGCAAGTCTGTTGCCATGGCACCCGGTGTTCATTATTCTTGGGCATACAGCGCCTCCGGCGGGTTTGCTTGATGACGGGAGAAACACCCCTTGGGGGGCTTCCAATCGGTATTATACACTCAACTGTAGCTAAGTTAGATGCAGCTTGAGGGCAGGAGGAGCCCCCGGACGCGGTCCGCTGGAGCCGCACCTGGGAGACCGGCGGGAGGCCCGATAGAGTGAGGACCGGTGAGGGGCTGCCCTGCCTCTATTCCAAGGGGGTGCAAGCCAGGCCCGGGGTGAAGTTGGGTTGACATTGATTCTTGGTGGGGCATACAATTTTTCCAGAGGTCAAGGCAGGGCACGGAGGCAGCAGGAATGCTGGAGATGACCATAGACAGCGTACGGGTCAGCTCGATGAACTATCAGCGGGTAGTGATCCTGAAAGAGAAGGACGCTGACCGGTATCTGCCTATCTGGATCGGCCCCGCGGAGGCCGATGCCATCGCGGTTAAACTCCAAGACCTCAGCGTGCCCCGGCCCCTGACCCACGATCTGCTCCGTACGGTGATAGATACTCTGGGCGGGTCGGTCAAGCATATCCTGGTCAATGATTTACATAACGATACCTTCTACGCGAAGATCTCTATCCAGACCAACGGGGAAGCCAAGGAGATCGATTGCCGGCCCAGCGATGCGGTAGCCCTGGCGGTGCGGGCGCAAGTGCCCATTTACGCCGAGGAATCGGTCCTGGACAAGGCTGGGATCCTGCTGGACAAGGAGACTGGCAAGCCCATCGGCTCCGAACCGGCGGAAGGGGAAGGGTCGGGAGCGCCCGTCGAACTCGACGAGGAGGAGTTGCGGCGGATGTCTGCGTTCACCGAGTTCATCGACACCTTGGACCTGGAGGACTTCGGCAAGGAACGGCCGGGCAAGTGACGTGGGCGACGGCCGCCCCAGCGAGGAAATAGACCCAGGCGTGTCGACCGCCTGGGTTTTTCTCTGCCGCTGGGCACGAATTTAGTGGCCCCGGCTTCGATTGACTTTTGCAAAAACATCGTGATACGATTCACGAGGTTTTTCGAGGATGAACGGTTGGGTCATTGGTCTGCGCTTCCTGGGGCTCGGCTGGTACGTAGCCGCGTGCATTGTGCTGGGTATAGTCGGGGGGCTCGGACTAGACAAGTTGGCAGGCACCACACCCCTGTTTTTTGCATTGGGTACCGTGCTGGGCACGGTCGTGGCTTTTTGGGGTCTCTATAAATTGGTGCAGCCGGTCCTGAACAGCGCCAAACGGGGTGATATGAGCGGAAAGGGCAGGAATCGCTAGTGCCATCGGGGACTGTAGCGAAGAAGCTGCTGGTAGTGGTTGGCCTGGGCATGGTGGCGCTGCTGGTAGCGGGTTTCACGTTCGGCGCCATCGGTTCGGCCATGTTTGGTACCGATCAATTCTTGGATAAACCGGAGATCCACCTTCCGCCCCAGCCGGTTTTCCCCTCCTCCACTCGCGATGAACACCTCGGCCTAACCGACACTGGAGCCCACGACGGAGAAGCCTCGGAGGACGCTGCCGAAGAGGCCCACTCGAAGCCGCTGGGTATGACCCAGTTCGCCGTCACCAACACCCTCCTCGCGTCCTGGTTCGCCACCCTCGTCATCATCCTCTTCTTTGTCATGGCTGCCCGAAAAAAGAGCCTGGTGCCCGGCCGCTTTCAAGGCCTGGTGGAAGTCCTGTTTGAAGCGCTCCTCGGTTTTTGCAGCAGCGTTCTGGGCTCCGAAATGGCGAAGAAGGCTTTCCCGATTGTCGCCACCATCTTCTTCTTCGTCCTGTTCAACGCCTGGCTGGCCCTTCTCCCCTTCTATCAGTTCCTTGGCTTCGTCGTTGATGGGGACATCAAGGCCCACCTGCTGCGGTCGGCGGGAACGGACCTGAACATGCCCCTGGCGCTGGCGTTGGTCTCCTTCGTTTTCGTGGAGTACTGGGGCCTCCGAGCCCACAAGTTCGCCTACTTAAAGAAATTCTTTGCCCTGGGGAATCTGCTCCGGGGTAAGCCGATGGGCTTGATCGACGCCTTCGTGGGGTTTCTAGAGCTTACCAGTGAGTTGGTGCGGGTGGTGAGCTTCACCTTCCGGCTCTTCGGCAACATGACGGCCGGAGAAATCCTGGTCGTGATGATAACCTTCCTGGTCCCTTTCGTGGCCACCCAGTTCGTGTTCGGCCTGGAGCTGCTGGTGGGGCTGATTCAGTCGGTGATCTTCGCTAGCCTCACCGTGGTGTTCCTTTCAGTTGCGGTCCGGCATGAAGAGCATTAAGCTGATGCAGTGCGCCTCCGGTTGGGAGACGGCGCCGCCACGATCGGCGAGGGACGGAAACGCTCCGGTCGCGGAGGCGGCCCGTCCAATGCCCGGGTGAACCGGGCTGAAACCGGGTGAAATCCGGAGTCGATTGAAGGGTTGGGACTTGGGCGATTAACCGGCTTGGTCCGGTGCGATCATTCTGGAAATTTGAAATGAAGAACGTCGTAGGAGGATAAGCCGATATGGATCTGGTCCTTTTGCAGGGATTAACGGGGGATGCAGCCAAATACATAGCTGCGGGCCTCGCCATCAGCCTGGGGGTACTCGGGCCTGGCATAGGCATCGGAATACTCGGCTACGGGGCGATGAGCGCCATCGGCCGTAACCCGGAGGCCACTGGACAGATACAGCTCAACATGATCCTGGCTATCGCCTTCGCCGAGGCGTTGGGCATCTACGCGCTGGTGGTGGCGATTATCCTGTTGTTCGTAATCTGACATGACGCTACTGGGGATCACTGAGCTGGGAGTCAACCTACCCAGTCTGATAGCGTACGTCCTCAACTTCCTCATCCTGTTGGGTGTGCTCGTCTTCTTCGCCTACAGGCCGCTCCTTCGCGTCTTGGACCAGCGGTCCGGGCGTATTCAGGAGAGCCTGGAAGCCGCGGAACGGGCCCAGGCGTCGGCGGCCACCTCTGAGGCAGCCGTCGAGGCGCAGCTCAACGAAGCCCGCCGGGAGGGACAGCAGTTGCTGGAACAGGCCCGGGAGGCCTCTGAGCGGTTTCGTGGTGAGGAGATGGATCGGGCCCGCCAGGAAGCGGAGGCGTTCATGGAGCGCGCCCGTTCGGATATCCAACGGGAGCGGGACGCGGCCATCGAAGAGGTACGGGCCAACTTTGGCGACTTGGCCATTACCGCGGCCGAGCGGGTGATCCGGCGTTCCCTGGACCGGCAGGCTCATCAGGAGTTGATTGCTCAGGTGCTGGAAGAAGGGGAGCATGCCGGGGGGCCGAGGGGTTAAGTAGCCGATGCCGCGAAAAATCTCGGGAAAGCGGTACGCCCAGGCGATGTTCGAGCTGGCGAAGGAAGGCGGCCATCTGGACCTGTGGGCCAGCGATCTGGAGGCCGTCGATCAGGCCGTTGGGAACGAGGACTTCATGGCTTTCCTGAAGCACGCGGACGTTCCCGTTGAGAGCAAATTTAATGCCATCGGTCAAGTGCTGCCGGAGGTCCACCCGCTGATCCGCAACCTGGTCGACCTTCTGGTTGCAAAGGGCCTGGTGGATTTGGTCCCCGAGGTTCGGGAGTCGTATGGGGTTCTCCTGGATGAGCACCTGGGCCGGCAGCGAGTTCAGGTGATTTCGGCCGTGCCTCTGGACCAGCAGGAATTGGAGCAGATTACCCAATTCGTCTCCAAGCTGGCCGGGAAAGAGGTCGTGGTCTCCACTCAGGTGGATGAAGCCATCCTGGGCGGTCTGGTTATCCAAATTGGGGACCAGTTGTTGGACGGCAGCACCCGGTCCCAGCTGGACTCTTTGCGCGGCCGATTGCACTCAGAGGTTATGACCACGGGGGCCTGAGAGCCAGGCGAAAGGCGAAAACAGGGTCGAGTTAAGGCCTTCCGGCCAGGCCGGAGCCGCCGAAGAGGCGAACGGCCTTTCAACTTTGGCGGGAAGACCTGGCTTTTTTAATGAATAACAAGACGGAGCTGGACCTGGCGAGCCGGGACTGGCGGGCAGATAACACGCTTTAAGGGGTTACGAAGGAGCGGCGCCAATGGCGACTAGGGGACAGGAAATTGTATCTCTGATCAAGCGGCAGATTGAGGAGTTCGGCGGCGACCTGACCCTGGTGGACGTGGGAACGGTGGTGGGAGTAGGCGACGGTATTGCCAGTATCCAGGGCCTGCGAGGCGCCCGCGCCAACGAGCTGTTGGACTTTGGCAACGATGTCCTGGGGTTGGCGCTGAACCTGGAAGCAGACCTGGTAGGGGCCGCCATCTTGGGCGATCCCAACTCGGTGAAGGAAGGCGACCGCGTGCGGTCCACCGGCAGGATCATCGAAGTGCCGGTGGGCGATGCGCTGATCGGCCGCGTTGTCGATCCCCTCGGGCGGCCCCTGGACGGCAAGGGTCCTATCGCCAGCACTGGCACCCAGCCGGTGGAACGGACCGCTCCCAACGTGGTGGCCCGCAAATCGGTGGATACCCCGGTACAGACGGGCATCAAGGCCGTGGACGCCATGATACCCATCGGCCGGGGACAGCGGGAGCTGATCATCGGCGACCGGACCACCGGCAAGACCGCCATCGCGCTGGACACGATCATCAATCAGAAAGGCGGCGACCTGGTCTGCATCTACGTGGCCATCGGCCAGAAACAGGGCAAGGTGGCCCAGGTGGTGGGCATACTGGAAGAAAACGGGGCCATGGCCCACACCATCGTGGTCAACGCCGGGGCTTCGGAATCCGCGCCCTTACAGTATATTGCCCCCTATGCGGGGTGCTCGATGGCCGAGGAGTTCATGGGCCAGGGCAAGGATGTCTTGATCGTCTATGACGACCTGACGAAGCACGCCTGGGCCTACCGGCAGATGTCCCTCTTGCTGCGCCGGCCCGCCGGGCGGGAGGCTTACCCCGGAGACATCTTCTACCTGCACAGCCGCCTGCTGGAGCGGTCAGCCAAGCTGAGCGATGAATTGGGCGGCGGCTCCATTACGGCGCTTCCCATCATAGAAACTCAGGCGGGAGACGTCTCGGCTTACATTCCGACCAACGTTATCTCCATTACCGACGGCCAGATCTACCTGGAGCCGGAGTTGTTCAACAGCGGGATCCGCCCGGCGGTCAACGTCGGTCTTTCCGTCTCTCGCGTCGGCGGCGCTGCCCAGAGCCGGGCCATCCGCCGGGTGGCGGGACGGCTCCGGCTAGACCTTGCCCAGTACCGGGAGTTGGCCAGCTTCGCCCAGTTCGGCACCTCCGATCTGGATGCGGCCACCAGAGCCCAACTGGCCCGGGGCCAGCTGGCCACCGAGATATTAAAGCAACCCCAATACCGGCCGATGTCCCTCGCGGAAGAGGTGGTCATCCTGTTCGCGGTCAACGAGGGTCTCCTTGAAGGAGTTGCCCTGGACCGGTGCGGCGTTTTCGAAGAAGGATTGATTCGCCAGGTGAACAGCGCCAATCCGGACATGATGAAGACCATAGGAGATACCGGGGACCTGACGAAGGAGGTCGAGGCCGAGATGACCAAGGCAATCTCCGATTTCAAGGCTACCTTCACCGCCTAGGCCCCTCCGGGCAATGGAACGGCGGCTATCGTTACGCCAACGCAATGTTCGCTTCCCAGGCGTCGGGGAAAGCGGTGAACCCTACGGTCGGAGCTTCGAGCCCGAGTGGAAGCTTAACCCACCTTCAGCGCGAGAGGGTGCGGCAAGGGTGCTAGCTTCGAAGCGACTGCCCGTGGCTGGCAGGGACCGGCACACCGCGAGGAATGAAATTGGCCGGCTGGTCCGGCCGTGGATTCTTGCCAACGGGGAAGACAGGCCCCCTCTGGGGATGTTGAAAAAGGGAATGAATACGTGGCCAGTGTAAGAGACTTACGCCG